>ERZ778504.1167-NODE-1167-length-20657-cov-12.198427_pt1 | contig 20657 bp, 11 predicted proteins | sample MGYA00510046_ERZ778504 | MGnify/ENA primary metagenome ERZ778504 (study PRJEB29527, sample SAMN07138964) | mouse gut metagenome | material: feces | host: mouse | place: China:Nanjing | collected 2016-01-25 ...
TCCAACTGTACTTCGTGCCTGCTGGTAAGTCTGCTTTATTTGTCACAACGCTTTCAGCTTCGGGGGTCTTGCCTTGGGCTGTCTCTACTTCTTGACTTTGTGGCGTGTATTTTTCGGCATCTGTTAAGGCTTTTTCAGGTGCTTTTACTACCACTTTAACTGGTACCTCGTCTTGACTGCCATCTGGATAGGTCACAACTACTGTTCCTTTGTGAGATCCTGGGGTTGTTACATCTAGAGGAGTTTTCCAGCTGTACTTTGTGCCTGTTGGTAAGTCTGACTTATTTGTCACAACACTTTCTGCTTCGGGGGTCTTGCCTGTGTTTGTCGTTACTTCTTGACTTTGTGGCGTGTATTTTTCGGCATCTGTTGACGCTTTTTCAGGTGCTTTTACTACCACTTTAACTGGTATCTCGTCTTGACTGCCATCTGGATATGTCACCACTACCGTTCCCACATGTTCTCCTGGGGTTGCCACGTCTAATGGCGCTTTCCAGCTATACTTTGTTTCTGTTGGTAAGTCGCCCTTATTGGATACTCCTGATTGAGCCTCTGGAGTCTTGCCTTGGGCTGTCTCTACTTCTTGACCTTGTGGCGTGTATTTTTCAGCATCTGTTAAGGATTTTTCAGGTGCTTTTACCACCACTTTAACTGGCACTTCGTCTTGACTGCCATCTGGATACGTCACCACTACTGTACCGACATGAGCTCCTGGGGTTGTCACGTCTAACGGTGCTTTCCAGCTGTACTTCGTGCCTGTTGGTAAGTCTCCTTTATTGACCACTCCTGCCTGAGCTTCTGGAGCCTTGCCTTGATCTGTCTCTACTTCTTGACTTTGTGGCGTATATTTTTCAGCATCTGTTAAGGATTTTTCAGGTGCTTTTACCACCACTTTAACTGGCACTTCGTCTTGACTGCCATCTGGATACGTCACCACTACTGTACCGACATGAGCTCCTGGGGTTGTCACGTCTAACGGTGCTTTCCAGCTGTACTTCGTGCCTGTTGGTAAGTCTCCTTTATTGACCACTCCTGCCTGAGCTTCTGGAACCTTACCTTGGGCTGTCTCTACTTCTTGGCCTTGTGGCGTATATTTTTCAGCATCTGTTGGTGCTTTTACCACCACTTTAACTGGTACCTCGTCTTGACTGCCATCTGGATATGTCACCACTACTGTTCCTTCATGTTCTCCTGGAGTCGTTACGTCTAGCGGTGCCTTCCAACTATATTTTGTTTCTGTTGGTAAGTCGCCTTTATTGACCACTCCTGCCTGAGCTTCTGGAGTTTTGTCTTGATCTGTCTCTACTTCTTGGCCTTGTGGTGTGTATTTTTCGGCATCTGTTGGGGCTTTTACTACCACTTTAACTGGTACTTCATTTTGACTGCCGTCTGGATATGTTACCACTACCGTACCTTTAAGCTCTCTTGGGGTTTCCACGTCTAATGGCGCTTTCCAACTGTACTTCGTGTCTGTTGGTAAGTCGCCTTTATTGGACACTCCTGCCTGAGCTTCTGGTGTCTTTCCTTGGGCTGTCTCTACTTCTTGGCCTTGTGGTGCGTATTTTTCGGCATCTGTTAAGGATTTTTCAGGTGCTTTTACTACCACTTTAACTGGCACTTCATCTTGACTGCCGTCTGGATATGTTACCACTACTGTTCCTTGATGCTGACCTGGGGTTTCCACGTTTAACGGTGCTTTCCAACTATACTTTGTGTCTGTTGGTAAATCCGCTTTATTGGACACTCCTTCCTGGGCTTCTGGTGTCTTTCCTTGGGCTGTCGTTACTTCTTGACTTTGTGGCGTATATTTTTCAGCATCTGTTGGAACTTTTTCAGGTGCTTTTACTACCACTTTAACTGGCACTTCATCTTGGCTGCCATCTGGATACGTCACCACCACTGTGCCTTCTTGCTCTCCTGGAGTTTCCACGTTTAATGGTGCTTTCCAACTATACTTCGTGTCTGTTGGTAAATCAGCTTTATTGGACACCCCTGTTTGAGCTTCTGGTTGTTTTCCTTGATTTGTCTCTACTTCTTGGCCTTGTGGTGCATATTTTTCAGCATCTGTTGGTGCTTTTACTATTACCTTAACTGGTACTTCATCTTGACTGCCGTCTGGATATGTTACCACTACTGTTCCTTCATGCTGACCTGGGGTTTCCACGTCTAACGGTGCTTTCCAACTATACTTCGTGTCTGTTGGTAAATCCGCTTTATTGGACACTCCTGCCTGAGCTTCTGGGGCCTTACCTTGGGCTGTCTCTACTTCTTGGCCTTGTGGCGTATATTTTTCAGCATCTGTTGGCACTTTTCCAGGTGCTTTTACTACCACTTTAACTGGCACTTCATCTTGGCTTCCATCTGGATAGGTTACCACTACTGTAGCTTGACGCGTACCTGGGATTGTCACATCTAACGGAGCCTTCCAACTATATTTTGTGTCTGTAGGTAGCTCAGAAGTATTTGATATCCCCCTTTGTGCTTCTGGTACTTGATTTAATGGAGTAGTCAGTTCCTGCCCCTGTGGTGTGTTGGATTCAGCCATATTAGGAGCAACATTCACTAAAACAGGAACGTTTAGTGTTGTTCCATCAACAAAATCAACACTGACCACCCCTTTAGCTTGGCGATCGGGTCGCGTTAACTCAGGTTTTGTTTTCCAAGCAACACTGGCAACTTCAGCATGATGCGCTGGTGTAAGCTCCTCAGTTTGAACAACATCACTTGCATTAGGTAACGTCTTCTCTAGCCCACTAGTTGCCTGGACATCATTTTTAGCACTAGCACCATACATTGTCATCATTACCGGTAGTTCACCCAGATCAGGGAAACGACCTCCTTTTGGAAAATCGACCAGATCATTTGCTACATTGACCACTGCTGGCAGTGATTCAGTTCCTGTATTAGAGCTATCTTGAGCAACCAAAGGGGACGGTACTTGTTTCCAAGTTACTTTAACACCTACTAAAGCCTTACCTGTAGCTTCATCAGTAAACTCGCCTGCTTTATCTGGAAGATAAACTGCACTTGGCAAATATTTCCCTGTTTTTAGATCTTTAGTATAAACAACTAATTTATTTAATGCTTGCATTGGAGCTGGAACTAATGCTTTATTGCTGGCTTTATGTGTAAATACAGGGCGCCCCTCACCAAGCAATACATTTTCACCATTAAATACTGCTTTAGAATTGCTATCTAGTACTGTTACTGGGGCATAAACGACTACTTTTTGACCACTAGCAAAACTAACTTCGACCGGCACATTATGCATCCCCACACTAGTTGTAGCATTTGGCGTTACTGATAAAGTCCCTGTTGCATCGACTTTCACCCAGTCGCCATCTGTTGCACCTACTTTATAAGTCACATCACCAGGGTTTTCATGCTCAGGGTATGATACTTTTTCACTTTGGACTTCATTTTGTAAAACTACTAAAGGTCTATAAAATGGATGAAAACCATTGAGATCAGTACCAAGCTCTAAATTCGTAGAACTCCACCAGTTAAAATAGTTATTGAAATCATCTTTAGCAGCTTGAGGCGTTTCTTGTTTGAAGCTGACACTTGCTGTTGGAGACAAGCCAAATGGTGTCCCTGTTTGATTTTTATTGAGATAATTCATCGAGAAATCGCCAAACCAATTGACTGATTTCAAATGAGTCAGATCCCACCGATAATCTTTAGCCTGCGAAACTAGACCATTGTTATATTTGACATTGCCTAAAGTTCCGTATTTTACTGGTACACTTTTTCCTTCGTCAGTAGTTAACATTATTTTATTATCCTCAGCTTCTAACCGAAAGAGCATCCCTTTTTGCTCACCCGTACGCACCATCTTAAAAAGCTTTGGTGCCACTAAATTCACTCGATCGGTCGAACTTGTTCCCCACATCGATACCATCCCCAATGGATATATCGGTGAGTGTTCATTATTATTGATCCCTAAGTATGAATAATAATTCAAATTGGAATGTGCTAAACTATCTTTTTGGAGCGCATCTTCTAGCACTACCGAACCATAATCGACATTTAATATACTTGTTCCATTATTTATTCCAGTTCCCCCAAAAGATAATACCGGCGTTGCAGCTTGCTGACTAGTCTCATCTACCTTACGTACAACTTTTAAAAGCGCATCTTGCTTAACCGTCAAATTTCCATGAATATTTCCAACTGTCACATAAGAATTGTTAGAATGATCGCTGCTATTTAAGTTTAATGTGATCACACCTGAATGAGCACCTGCGCCAGTATCATCAAAACCTACATTGGTCACCCCATTGTTATCTTGATAAGTCTCAACAACTAATTTAGAACCTTCATTTAAGATCAGATTATCTGGATTAAAGACAGCGTTCGAAACGCCATGTCCCATCTTAAATACTGCTTGACCTCCTGGTTGTAGGCCAAAATCATGATTATTATGCGTAAAATAAACGCCACGGGTATTAGGCGCTTGTGTCGCATCAACAACTAATTTACCTGTCGATCCCACTACAAGATTATTTTCCTCATTGCCAGAAGCCCCTAAAACAACAGCTCCGACCACACTAGTCGACTTTTTATCTTTAGTAAACGGCTCAACTTTCAACTCACCATCAACTTTAGCATTTCCTTTCGTCACATAGACTGCACTTGAATTATCTACTAGGCCGCTCCAAGAAGCAGATGAAGGGACTTTGACATTTGAAGCTGTCGTCTTTGATCTGACCGTTAACTTAGCTCCTTTTTCAACGTTCAATGAACCGGCTGTCAAATTTTGTAACCGATTGCTATTGGAGTTAGTGGTCGTCAAAACTACATTAGCCCCACTTTTAACCGTAACTTGACCACCTGCCTCAATATTTTTTGCTGTATAACTATTATTTACCTCAGCATTCAGGTCAACATTACCACTAAGATCAACTTTATCGGCTGTTAAATTGGCAGTAGGTGAACTTTCAACATAGCTTGGAGTCACACTTACATCATGCAAATTTACCGTTGCATTAGGTGCATAGGCCAAGACCCCATTGCCTCCTGCTTTGACATTATCAAAGGTAACATTGGCATTTTTACCATTATTTTGAAAACTTACAACACCATATCCATGGGGATCATTGGTCGTCACATTTAGATTTTTAAATGTCAGATCCCACTTATGTTCAGCATCTTCTGTCTTATTGTAAAAATATAGTGATTGATCACCTAAGTTTAGCGTCGTTGTCTTATCATCTACTTTAGACCCCCAAACAGTCACTTTACGCGCGACTTTAGCCTGATCAACATTTACATATTTATCCGTGTCATTAGTAACATCCTTATCTAATACGATCTCGGCTACATTTCTGTCATTTAGCGCAGTTTTTAATTGTGCCATATCAGTTACATGACTAGCATCTTGACTTGGAGTTTGAGAAGTTTGCTCTGGCTCAGTAGGCTGTTTAACTACAGGAGCTTGCTCTGCTGGTGTTTTATCTACTGAAGATGTCGCATCTTTTCGTGATGCTTGCTCTTTTGAGGCTGAAGCATTGGTTTGATCTTTAGTCGTTACTGGATCACTTTGGGCATCTGATAGATCGGCCAAAACATTAGGTGCAGTATAGAAGGCAAATGTTGTCCCAATAAGGACTGATGCCACCCCAACTGTAAACTTTTTGATCGCAAATTTCTGATGTTTCGGTGCTAATTTAGCTGAATAAAGATTTGTATTGTTTTTTGATAACATATTTTTCCCTACCTTTATAGATACTCCCCCTATACGATCCTGCTCAGCTTTGTTATAAAACTTTTATTAAGACAAAACAACTCTTTAAACCACATAATTGTCGTTTTGTTCTATAAAAATTATTTTATACAACAATTAGTAGTTTGTATAAAACATTAAATATTTATAAATTTATTATTTATCGTGAAAATAGGCTCTACAGGCAAACCTAACACTATGTAATTATTGAGCTCCATAAGAAAAAAAGTACCACCCAAATAAGCTCAAGCTATCTTCATAAAACTCTTTATAACACTGCTACGCTATTCTTTATCTTCTTTTTTCTGATAAACAGGTGATCCTAAAGCGATCGGTATTTGTCGTATATAATCAGTTTAAGTCAAAACTTCTTATGGTATTCTTGTTTGACTCGCTTTTCTCTGGTGAACTATCTTTTCATATGGTACTGGTGTATCTTTATTTGGATCGGTGATAGGATATAACTACCCAATTCTTGATAAAGCATAGGTGCCTGTTTTAGTACATTCAGTAACTTTACCATCTGTGCATTTGTTTTAAAGCATCAGTTTTACTTTCTGTTTCTACATTTTGTTGATGATTTATAGTCGGTTCGACTGCACAAATCATATATTGTTTTATATTAAATTTTAAAATCAAAAGCTAACCCAAAGATCAGAATAAAGACACAAAAGTCCTTAGTCATGGATCTCTATCCATAACTAAGGACTTTTAATACAGAGTTATTTATTTTTTCTATCAACTGATCATTTAATAATAGATCTCAGATAGCTTTGCGAATTTTTACTCCCATTCGATCGTTGCTGGTGGCTTAGAAGTGATGTCATAGACGACGCGGTTGACGTGGGCCACTTCGTTTACGATCCGCACTGAGATCTCTTGTAATACATCCCATGGGATCTTCGCAAAATCAGCCGTCATCCCATCGATCGAAGTCACGGCACGGATACCGACTGTATAGTCATAAGTCCGACCATCACCCATCACACCCACAGAACGGATCCCTGGTAACACTGTGAAATATTGCCAGATCTCTTTATCGAGACCGTGTTTTGCGATCTCTTCACGTAAGATGAGATCAGAATCACGCACGATCTGTAATTTTTCTTCGGTGATCTCACCAATAACACGGATCCCAAGACCTGGACCTGGGAATGGTTGACGCCAAACAAGTTCGTGTGGCATGCCTAATTTTTCACCTAATTCGCGGACTTCATCTTTGAATAATGTGTTCAATGGTTCGATCAATTCGAATTGCATATCTTCTGGCAAACCACCAACGTTATGGTGGGATTTGATCGTTTGAGCTGTATCAGTACCTGATTCGATCACGTCAGTATAAAGAGTTCCCTGAGCTAAGAAATCGATACCCTTGAGTTTAGTTGCTTCATCATCAAAGACACGAATAAATTCATTACCGATGATCTTACGCTTTTGTTCCGGATCAGAAACGCCAGCTAATTTATCCATAAAACGTTCTTTAGCATCAACTTTAATGATGTTTAAGCCAAATTTTCCGCCTAAACTTTCCATAACTTGTTCAGCTTCACCTTTACGCAACAAGCCATGATCAACAAAGATCGAAGTCAACTGGTCACCGATCGCTTTGTGCAACAAGACCCCAACAACAGACGAATCGACCCCACCAGAAAGACCAAGCAAGACTTTACGATCACCGACTTGTTCCCTGATCTTAGCGATCTGCATGTCGATAAAGTCTTCCATTGACCAGTTATCACGCGCACCACAAACATCAAACGCAAAGTGACGCAAGATATCATTACCGTATTCACTGTTGCGTACTTCGGGGTGGAATTGTAATGCATAGAAATTCTTGGCTGTGTTAGCCATTGCTGAAATTGGGCAGTTTGCACTTGTTGCTGTAACTTCAAACCCAGCTGGAACTTCTGTCACCAAGTCACCGTGACTCATCCATACTGTTTGTTCCTTAGGTAGATCTTTGAACATCACTGCATCTGCATCCGCTACTGTGATCTCTGCTTTACCGTATTCTTTATTATCAGCAGCTTCGACTTTGCCCCTAAGTTCTTGAGTCATAAGTTGCATCCCATAGCAGATACCAAGCACTGGGATCCCTAAATCAAAGATCTCAGGATCGACTTTAAATGCTCCTTCATCGTAGACACTGTTTGGACCACCAGAGAAAATAATTCCCTTAGGTGCCATTCGTTTGATCTCTTCAGCCGTGATCTTGTGTGATAATAATTCAGAATAGATCCCGAATTCACGGATCCGACGAGTGATCAATTGGTTATATTGGCTCCCAAAGTCCAATACAATGATCTTGTCAAAAGCTTGCATGTCAACATTAGCCAAGATATTCACCTCATCATAAAATTTTTGCATGTATTATCTTACATTGTACTCATTGAGTTAAGCTGGGTCAATCGTTTTTCACGTACATTTTTCATGAATTTAATTAAATTTTAGCTAGAATCCGAATGAACCAGTACTAGTATTTGCGTAACATCAACTCATTTATCAAATGATTTTTCCCTTTAACGATGATCAGGTCGGCACGATTTCTAGTGGGTAAGATATAATCGTGCAGATTAGGGTGATCGATCTCATCCCAGACTTTAGCTGCCATCTTAAATGCTTTTTTACGATCGCCTAAAGTATAAGGATAGTAATAATTCTTAGGATCTTTAAATGCGGTATCTAACAGCAACCCGAAGCGTTCCAAATACCACTGTTTGATATCTTCTTCTTTAGCATCGACATAAATAGAAAAATCAAAGAAATCACTCACATAGATCTTTTGCTTACTTGGCAGTTGCAAAACGTTGATCCCTTCAACGATCAAAATATCAGGCGAAGCGATCTCTTCATATTCACCCGAAATGATATCGTAGACCTCATGTGAATAGACTGGTGCCTTAGCAGGCAAATTATTTTTAACATCATTGATGAAACTGATCAACCGTTCCATATCATAGCTTTCAGGAAAGCCCTTGCGACTCATCAAGCCTTTTTTCTTTAACACCTTATTGGAGTATAAAAAGCCATCCGTTGTGATCAATTCAATTTTTTTAGCAGGATAAACTTCGCTGAGTAATGTCTTTAACAAACGGGCCGTTGTACTTTTACCTACTGCTACTGAGCCTGCGATCCCTAAGATAAAGGGGACTTTGTGCGGGCGTATCCCTAAAAAATTCGCCTGATCATCTTGGAGCTTTTGATGAGTAGTCACAAACATCTTGAGCAAATGGATCAACGGCATGTAAATATCAGCCACATCTGTGGTCGAAATACGGTCATTTAACGATTTTATCTTTTGCAGTTCAGCCTCAGTCAAGGGGGTGATATGGTCTTTATAAAAGCCACTCCACTCTTTGCGTGAGATCTTATAGTAATTTATTTGATTTTCCATGCGTATTATTTCCTTGTATAGCGTTTTCTATCTTATAATAGACAATTATAGCACGGATTTTATATAAATTTACTAATAAAGGAAGCGGAAACATGACTAAAGTAGTATTATTCGGTGATAGTTTAACAGCAGGCGTAGTTGATGGTCATCCTAGCCCCATCTTTACCCGACTTTTAGAGGATAAATTCCCTGATGTTGAGTTCATCAACCGTGGTTTACCCGGCGATCAAACACGTAATGCCTGCAAAAGGCTGCGCGAGGATGTCTTAAATGAAGTCCCCGATATCGTAGTGATCTTCTTTGGCACCAATGATGTTTCCAGTAAAGATGTCTTCTTAGCTAATTACCACAACAATTTAGCTTATATGCTGACTTGCATCAGCCCTAACAAATGTCTTTTAGTAACGCCTGGGATCGCAGGACCAACACGAGCCAATCTGCGCCCGCTTTCTAAGATGGAGCAATATGCTAAAGAGACTTTGACAGTCGCCAATGAATTTAAGATCCCAGCTTTAGATTGGTTTGAGTTCTGCAAAGATAAAGATCCAAAAGAACTACTACAAGCAGATGATCTGCACTACTCTGAGATGGCATATCGGCAACTCGTCGAGCAACTCACCCCACTACTAAAAAATAAACTAGATAGTCTAAGTTGATAAAAAGGAACGCTGAAGATCTCAGTGTTCCTTTTTATTACCATACAACCATGAGCCAACACCAGCTAAAATTATGCTAGCCAAAAAGAAGATCGCTCCTGGTGCCAAGTACTGAAATAAGGTACCAAAGAAAAACAGCCCTAGCGGAGAAGCTAGTTCTAATATTGCAGCAGAGGTAGCATTGATACGACCTTGTTTTTCCATAGCTACTTCAGTGCGCATGTGTAGTGCATAAGGAACATTTGCTAAACAGATCGCTAGCCCTAGCAAAAATAAACTCACCGTAAAGACTGTACTCACAAGTAAAGTGCTTTTATACAAAAGGACGGTCGCCATAGCTAGCAAAGAAATGACCATCAAAAATGAGACTTTTGCCGTAAAACGACATTTTCCTTGCGCTACTTTGACATTTCCCATCAAAACAGAACCAACGATCATCCCCAAAGCTAAACTAGACATGATCCACCCATAGGTATGTGCACTTACACCAAGATCTTTGACTAAAACTATCGGATCACCTACCTCTACTGCGGTCAAGACTAGATTCGCTACTACTCCAAAAATAAGTAGCGTTCTCAGTAGCCGATCTTCTTTGATATATCCCATTCCAGCAACGATACCTGATAATATATTTTCTTGTTTATCGGTCCTAGCTTCTCTTCCAAATGCCTTAAAATCTAACCGTAACAAGCTAAAAAAGACCAATGCTTCACCAACGATCTCGCAAAACATTATCTGCCTCAGTGTAAATATCGGATATAAAACACCACCTAAGATCGGAGCTACTAACATCATCAAAGCAGAGATCGTTTGTTCACCTACGATCAGCTTTTGATGATCAGCCTTAGCCACTAAGTTCAAGGTAGAGGCTTTATATGCGATCGTTTGAAAATCATCATATAATGTCAACCAAAAGGCTATGGTACCTGCAATGATCACGCTACCAAGAGGCGTTTGAAACCTTGTAAATAACAACATACTTAAACTTACGATCAAAATACTGCTAAGTTGTGCCCCTAATGCGATATTCTTATGTGGATATCTATCTACCATCTGTCCAACTAGCGGACTTCCTAAGATAGTCGCTAACGGCCCTAACATCAAGATCAATGAAAATGAAAAGCTCGAATCTGTCACTTTTAAGACATAAAGACTTAAAATAAAGTTAAATATCCCACTGCTAAAATTCCCAATAAAATAGCTTCCAAGCGATAAATGCAGTTGCTTTTTAGAAAAATCTCCTGTTTTCCCCATAAATTCTCCCCCAATATGACTTTAATAAGTCAATAATATCACCCCGCCTCCTAAAAGACAATGTTTTTATCATTAAATTTTTATCAGTTTTTAATTTTATCTATAAACTTGAAATCATCTCTCCGTCAAAAAAGGCAGTGTTTCATCACGAAACACCGCTTTTAACTCAACGTTTGATCAAATGATATAAATTTTTATCCACAGTCTCAAATAATGGGGATAACTCTTTTAGTGCCAAGATATCCAGTTGATGCATCGCCCGTGAACAGATCGTGTAGACCAGTTGCCGTTCGCTTTCATCATGATAATTTTTTTGATCGGCATTCCACATGATGACTGCATCAAATTCAAGCCCCTTAGCTAAATAAGAAGGTACGATCAAAGTTCCAGGAACTAAACGTTGATTTTCCGTCCGGATCAAAGTCGTTTGGACACCTTTGGCTTGTAATAAGGTAAAGAGCGCTTCACATTCTGCTAAACTCTTCCCGATGATCGCTGTCGTTTGTTTAGCAGCATCATTTTTAGCTAAAATATCCACAACATCGTTCACTAAAGCAGCTTTGTCCTGGTCAACAATGATCGTTGGTTTCTTCCCATTGCGTTCAAAAGCCGTCACTTTTTCACCATTGACTAAAACTTCCTTCGTAAAGTCCGTGATCTGTTGGGTCGAACGATATGAAGTCGTCAACTGCACGACTTTTGTCTTTTCTTTTGGAAACATTGTGCCAAGCTCGCTCAAAAGCGTATGACTATTTTCCTTCGTAAAGATCGCTTGGTTCAGATCACCAAGCATTGTAAATTTAGCCCGTGGAAATTCAGCTTTGAGATACGCTAATTGAAAGGCCGTATAGTCTTGGATCTCATCAATAAAGACATGCTTGATATCACGTTCGCCCTTTTTACCCGTGATCCGATCATATAAGTAAAGATATGGCGTTACATCGGTCAAAGATAAACGACGCTGTTTAAGCATGCTGATCGTCTTTTCGATACCTGCTTCCCACGCTGTTTTAGTCAGCTCAAACTCACTTAGCTCTAGCATTTCTGGCACACTACGTAAGAAATGCACATATTGCGCATTGATATTTAAGAAGCGATTTCTCATGATCGCCACTTGGATCTTTTTATAGTCTTGCATGACATATTGGCGCGCTAAGAAATTCAGTTCTTTATCGCCATTTTCAAAATTCCGCGGCCGATCGCCATACAACTCATTTAATTGCTGTTGTGACAGATCTTGGACCGCTTTTTGGACTTCATCAGTTTTTGCTGCTTGAGCAACTTTAGAATTTAGCCGCTTGATCAAAGCTTCCTTAGTCGCACTCAAGCGATTTCCCAGATGATAATTTTCATTAAAGCTGTAGTAGATATCTCTGATTTCTTTTTTGGAGAAGAAAATTTCACCATTGTGCATGATGTTTTTGAAACGCATGCCATTTTTTTCAAGGTAATTACTGTAAGCTGTCGCAACTTTGAAAAATTTCAAACTATCCTTGACCGCCTTGATCTTTTGGTCGATACCTTGGTTTTCTTCTTCAAAACGTTCTTTGAGTGTTTCGACTCGAACTTTTGGTAAACGCCGATTGGTGAATTGATGATAAGTCATCTGCACCATATTTTGTTCCCCTAATTCAGGTAAAACTTGGTCGATATAGTCATTGAACAACTGGTTTGGTGAAAAAAGCACCACTTGACCAGAATTGAGGTTGCCCCGATAGCGATACAATAGATACGCTACTCGTTGTAAAACAGCTGAGGTCTTACCTGAACCAGCTGCCCCTTGAACAAATAACAATTCTGAGTCAGTATCGCGGATGATCTTATTTTGTTCTTTTTGAATGGTCGTCACGATACTTTTCATCTTCGTATCGGACCCTTCATCTAAAACCTCTAACAACATCTGATCACCCACAGTCTCATCCGTATCAAATAACGTTACGATCTTACCGTCTTCGACCATGAATTGGCGTTTTAATTCGAGTTCGACTTCACGCTTGCCGACAGGTGTCGTGTACTCAACTTTTCCTAGTCCGCCATCATAGTAAACACTTGAGATCGGTGCCCGCCAGTCATAGACTAAAAAGCGATCTTTTTCATCAGAAAATGAAGCCAACCCGATATAAAGCTTTTCTTGCTTTTGTTCACCTTGTTCTTTGATGTCGACCCGGGCAAAATATGGCTTTTGCTCCATCTTTTCGAGCACATCTAAACGTTTGGCGGCTTGCGTTTTGTTATTTTCTCGTTCGGCTAATTGTTGTTGTTGTTGGCGCACAGTCAAAGCGGTCTCCATCATCCCCGAATAAGTTCCCGTCTTGATACGGAGATTATTCTTGAAATCATCTTGGATCGCTTGCGTATCGCTTTTAGCAGTAGCGATATTTTTTTGCGCCTTTTTTTGCGCTTTCTTGATCTGAGCGACTACCCGATCCATGCGTTGTTGTTCTTGTTGCTTAATACTTTCAGCCATTATTTACCCTCCGCACAAACAAATTTTCGATATTCTATTGTAGCATATCTAATTTTCTTTGTCGTGTTTTTGAACTTAGAGAAATGATTGTGTATAATAGAACAAACGTTTTCTAAGGAGGAAATTTCATGTCAGTTTCTGTACTGATAGTTACGTTTGCTGCTTTTATCACACCAATGATCTTACAGCGCTTTAAGATCAGTGTTTTACCGACTGCTGTGGCTGAAGTACTCGTTGGGATCGTGCTTGGCAAAAGTGGCTTTGACCTCGTGCAAACTGAAGGTATCTTAAGCTTTCTTTCAAATTACGGGGTCATCTTCTTACTTTTCTTGAGTGGGATGGAGATCGACTTTTCTATTTTCAAGAAAAATAACGGACCACTTACCCCACTGGCACGCAAAAAAGCCGCCAATGCGCCCTCGACTTCACCCGTTCAAGTCGCTGCTGTTGCCTATGGGGGAAGCTTACTAATGGCACTAGCCTTAGCTTTGCTCTTTAAATTTTTTGGTCTATTTAGCAACTTTATCTTAGCTGCGATCTTATTTTCGACCGTTGCTTTAGGGGTCGTGATCGCTGTTTTAAAGGAAAATGAATTACTAAATAAACCACTCGGACAAACCTTGCTTTTGATCGCTGTCTTAGGTGAAGTCGTACCTTTGCTTTGTTTGACGGTCTATAGTTCTTTTGTCTCAGGTAAAGGTGAAAGTGCGTGGTTGATCTTCTTACTTTTCATCGTCGGAGCCCTGATCTTCAAACGCTTCCGCAGTTTTTTCACATCCCTAGATAAGATCAACAAATCTACGACTCAGATCGATATCCGCTTGGCATTGTTAGTCATTACTACCTTAGTCGTCTTAGCTGAATCTGTTGGTGCTGAAGATATCTTAGGGGCCTTTATCGCCGGGATCGTGATCAAATTGCTCCAACCAGCACATAGTACCCAAGAAAAACTCGATGCGATCGGCTATGGTGTTTTTATCCCGTTCTTTTTCATTTTAACAGGAGCTAAGATCAATATTCCTGAACTCCTTGCTTCACCTAAGACTTTGATCTTGATCCCGTTGTTTTTTGCCGCTTATGTCTTGGCAAAAGCCCCAGCTTACTTGGGATTGCGTCAACGCTTCAAACGGATCAATGCTTTAGCCGGGGCGATGCTTTCCCAAACAACGATCACACTAGTCTTAGCGACGTTGACCGTTGCTCAGAATCTAAAAGTCATCTCGAGTGAACAATCTGGGGCTTTCATCTTAGCCGCTGTGGTCAGTTGTATCTTAGGGCCACTAGTCTTTAATAAACTGCATAAACCTGAACCAGAAGATCTCAAAAAGACCAAAGTTACGATCATCGGGGTCAACTTGGTCACGATCAACACCGCTGAACAGCTAAATGAAGACTGGTATGATATCCAGATGTATACTAACTGGAAAAAAAATTACCAAACTTACGATTACCGTTCCAATGTGCACTTAGTTGAGAGCCTTGAGCCAAAAGACCTCATCAAAGAACAGATCTTTGACACTGACATCTTAGTCTTAGGGCACTCTGATGTTGATATCAACTATTCTTTGGCTTTAGCTGCTAAAGAATACGGGGTTGACCGTGTCTTGACTCGCATCCAAAATAGTGACCCAACTAGCATGGCAGAAATGGACAAACGCCTGTCTGACGCAGGGGTCGAGTTCTTTACGACCTTTGCTACCACAGTTGGCATGATGCGGGCAATCATCGAGTCCCCATCAACGCTTGATCTGATCACCGGCGATTCACGCTTATATGAAGTCGTTGTCCGCAACGCCAAATTTGCTGGGCTTGAATTACGCAAATTACCATTTATCAAAGAGATCACGGTCAGCCGAATCTTTAGGCACCGTAAAGCGATCCCGGTCAATGGTAACACCCAGATCCAAGTGGGCGACCATCTATTGTTCTCGGCTAACAAAGACGTTGTTAATGATATCCGTAAAAAGATCAGTAAGTTAAATGATTATGAATAAAGAAATGAGGCTGGGGAAAAACTACTTAGTTACCAATTATCAATATAGAAATCCGAACCATAATTTTTGATTTTTTCAAAAATGGTGGGTGTACACTTTCTGGTATGGATGGAAATGCCATACCAGTTTTTTTGCGTAAAAAAACACTCCCCACATTTCTGTAGGAAGTGTTGTACGGGTCATCCATATCAGTTGACGGACATCCCGATATGGTAACAATATTTAGCCACTTATTTTATTTTTTTATCGTTTTCTATTAACTATCAAGCTTGCCCCCAGCAGACTTGCAACTCCCGCTACAAGCACTCCTGCGATCAAGCTTAGGTTAGCATTTGCGTCCCCTAATTGCGGCAAGCTTTGTTTTTCATCGCTGGCGTTAGTATGAGCTGGCGCTTTGTCACTTTCTTGCTTGATATGCGGGCTAAAACCTTTAGCGCTCCCCTGCTCTAGTTCTGATTTCGAAGCGGTAGTATCAACCACAGGATCAGCAGCTATCACCGTGATCTTCACTACTACTTCTTCTTTTGCCCCATTTGGATAAGTTACGATAAGCGTGCCGAATTTTGCACCAATTGTGGTAGTATCGACTTTTTCTTTCCAAGCATACTTCGTATTGGACGGTAACTCCTCTTTATTGGCGATTGCTCCAGGGGCAACAGGATCTTCATTTACCCTGACTGTCAGATCTTTAGCTTTTGGCACATACGTAACTATACCTGCATCAGTTTCTTTTAGTGGCTCATACGTTGCTTGGTAACGCACTGTCTTGAATTTAGGGGCATATCCTTTTAAGCCTAAGCGACTAAGATTGTCAACTTCATCTGAGATCAAGCTCCAGTTTTTCAATTTATACCCCGCTAAAACAGGGCTCTCAACGTTAGCTAGCTCTGTTTGAGTTGGTAAGGCTGCATATAGCTCAGCCGGATCTATATTTTGGCTTTTCACCAAGTTGAGTGTCGCACTCCCATTTTGAAATCTGCCTTCACCCGCTTCATATTGTGGCCCGATCACGGTCCCACTATTATCTGTTTTCATCAACTTAAAAACTTCTGGTTTAGCGACGATCGCTACAGCTCCTTGGCGGTTATTGAGCGCTCCGGCTAAACTAGCCCGCACTTTTTCGCTTGAGTTTGAAATATCAAGGTTGGCTAGATTGACTAACCGCAATTTAGGGCTCCGATCAAAAGCAAAAACATTCGGCTTATCGCTGCTATAGGAGTGATCTTTTAGCTTGCTAATATCAAAATTGCTTAAATTTAAAGCCTCCAAGTTTTTTGTCTCATAAAACATCGAACCCATGTCACGTACATTGTATGTCTCAAAATTACTTAGATCTAACTCCTTTAGTTCCTCCATCGACGAAAACATGCCAGACATATCAGTCACCTTGCGTGTATCAAAATTGCTGACATCCAGCTCCTTTAGTTTAGGTAAATTCGCAAACATACGGCGCATATCAGTCACCTGAGACGTGTTAAAATGACTGACATCCAGTTTTTCTAAACTCTCCGCGTGGGCAAACATACTTTCCATGTCAGTCACCTTGCTAGTATCAAAATGACTGACATCCAATTTTTTTAGCTCATACAGACTGCCAAACATCGCGACCATATTCTCTACATTATGCGTATCAAAATTACCTAGCTCCAACGTTTTTAAACCACTCATACCGAAAAACATGCCAGACATATCGGTAACCTTGCTAGTATCAAAACTGCTTAGATCCAGATGTTCTAGCTTGTCTGAAACCCAAAACATACTACTCATATCAGTCACATTATGCGTATCAAGTCCACTTAAATTCAGACTTTTCGCATAGGGCATGTGATCAAATGCACCATGCATATTGACCACTTTCGACGTATCTAAACCTGATAAATCAAGACTTTCCACATCTATATCGGAAAAACTCAAATGCGGATTATCATAAAGCACTTTTTTACCATCTGATGTCTTTAAGATATTAAAATGCGTTGGCGCATTCCGATATAAAAAGCGAATGAGGAAAACTGGGACATCCCAAGCAGCTACGACCGTATAATCTTGATAACGTGGGTCAGAAACTCTCCCTGTTATCGTGAGTTCAGGACCTGTTCCCTTATACATGGTCAAGCGGATCTGTTTATCGGCTACATTGACGTCGTATTCCCAATCATCTAAAGAAAATGTGTCAGCTGTGCTTGTTTCTTTTGGTGGCGCAAGTTCACTTAAATAAGCTGCAGTTGAACCATCATCTTCAGCTTGGCGTTCAGTATTCACTGTTGCTGGAGCCGCCAAAGTTTCAGGTTGATCCGTTGTTTGACTAGCATCAGCTTGCTCAGTTAGCTCTAGTTTCGCTTCCGCTATCTCATCGGTAGACTTTTCCTCTGTAACAGGCGCTGTGGTCAAAACGACTTCATTTTCTGTGACATTAGTCCCCACTTCATCACCTAAAACGTTTTGCCTAGCTCCCATAAACGCTATTCCGATCAAGACTGATGTCGTGATGAGTCCGATCCTTTTGATGCAATATTTTCGACTCACATCACTGTACTTTTTACTGTATTCCCATTTATTTTTTCTCGATAACATAAAAAACTCTCCTTATTTTTTTAGCTTTAATTTACAATTCAAATGCAAGGCATACGGCAAAAAAAGAGACTCATTGCCTCAACTCCAAGTACAATGAAAAAACCACTAATTCATTAAGGAGTGATAAGAACTACCACTACCCATAAGGATCCTTTCCTAATGACATTTTATCTTAGGCAGACAACAATATCGAAAGATATCTCAAAATTTATTATCACTGAAGCAATTATATTTGCTTCAAATCTTATATTACGAGGAGTTAAGCTAATGACTATATAAACATTTTACACTAAAGGATAGAGAATTGATACTTTATCTATCAAAAAATAGCTATGCAGATCGGATATTCTAAAAGTACTATCAGTCGTGAAATATCACGTAATGGTGGTAAAGAGAAATATTCTATCGTAAATGCCCAAAATAGATATCAACAAAAGCGAAAAAAGTGCCGTAAGCCTCGAATATTATCCGAGGAATCATTACGTAGACTAGTGATAAAATATATTGTCATAATCTTATTGCTTGGAGTTAACTTCAAGTCAAGTAAAAAAACTAAATTTTTTCACCCGTCAACAAAACCGCTTTCATGCTATAATAGAAACAAATATATTGGTCACGGGAGGAAACTTTTATGGCATACTCGCTCTACTTTGTCCGCCATGGACAGACCTATCTCAACCGTTACAACAAGATCCAAGGCTGGTGTGATTCGCCTTTGACTCCAAAAGGGATCGAAGATGGGCATCAAGCTGGTAAAAGACTAGCACACTTAAACTTTGCGCATGCTTTTCACAGCGACACGAATCGCGCCGCGCGGACATGTCGCTATATCCTAGAAGAAAATGTTGCTAGTGCTGAAGAGCTGATCCCTACAGCTTTGCCTGATTTTCGCGAGCAAAATTTTGGTTACTTTGAAGGCAGTGATACCAGTCAGGCTTGGCTGATGATCGGAGCCGATCACGGGTGTCGGACTTTTAACGATATCATCACCAAATACTCGATCGAAAAAGCACGTGATTTTACCAAGGAAGCCGATCCTTTCCATGATGCAGAAAACAATACCGAATACTGGCAACGCTTAGACCGTGGATTTGCATATCTCGATCAGATCGCAAACGATGGCGATAAGATCTTGCTTGTCGCGCATTCAACTTTGATCCGTAGCCTGACTTCACATTTTGCTCCTGAGATCGACATCACCGTCAGTCCCAAGAATGGTTCAGTTACTCGCTTTGATGTTGACGATAACGGGCAGATCAAACTCGCCTACTTCAATCGATACCAAGATGACGCTAAATATTAAGCAAAAAAGATCTCCGAAAATTTCAGAGATCTTTTTTATCTTACTGATAATTGTAAAGAGATCTTTCGTAAAATTCGTTGTGCTAGATACATCATTCCAAGTGTAAGCAAGAGATCCACCAAAATAGGTAGTGGCTCAAAAAAGCCAAATGCCACCGTCCTGATCGCTTTTAGTTGGTATGTAAGCGGATTGATCATGATCAAACATTTGACAAACAGTGGTAACTTATCAGAAAAAACATAGAGCGTCGGAGGAAATAACTGTTAGTTAAAATGCATTAAAATATAATCAAATGTGATGTAATATCTACAAGAAAGATAAAATGTGAGGTAGATATTAAAACCAAAAGAAATAGCTGAAAGATCGGGCGTTACTGTTTTAATCCTACAACGCTGGGATAACAATGGGTCTTTAAAAGCTTATTGTGCTCCCATGCTAAAGGTGTTATTCTTGATGAAACAATTACTAAAAGAAGTAATGGATAATCAAGTTGACACAATCTTTATTACCTATAAAGATTGTTTTATCCGCTTTGGTTATGACTGGTTTGAAAGATTATGTAAGATGCACAATACGGAAATTGTAGTGTTAAATAACATTAAAACTAGTCCTACTCAAGAAATGATCGATGATATGATAAGCATTGTACATGTATTTTCTTGTCGCTTATATGGTTTACGCAAGTATAAAAGTAAATTGAAAAATGACAGGTCTTTGAAAAGTGGTGAAAATAATGATTCGAGTTCAAAAAGTAAGACTCTATCCCGATCAAACAATGAAGAAGGTTCTTGATAATTTATGCGATTATCGTAGATACTGTTGGAATCAAGGTATAGCTTTATGGAATGATATGTATGATAGTTCCTTGATTTTAGGGGATAAAAAATTAAAACCTAGCGAACGTAGGGTTCGTGATGAATTAGTAGCTAATAAAGCGGATTGGCAGTATCAATTATCAGCTCGTTGTTTACAATTAGCGATCTCTGACCTAGGTAAAGCTTGGAAAAATTTCTTTGATAAGGCACGACCTGATTGGGGCAAGCCCAAATTTAAGTCTAAGAAAGCTCCTAGACAAGGTTTTAAAACTGATAGGGCTAAGATCGTTAATGGTAAGCTAAGACTTGACAAACCACTTGAAATCAAAACTTGGTACGACATCAGATTTAAAGGGGCTAAGTCTTTAGAAGGTGATTTAAAAGTCGTTTCAATTTACCGTGAAAATGATAAATACTGGGCTAGTCTACCTTTTGAAGTTGAAATAACTAAAAAAGGTAAAACTGGTAATAAAACAGC
>ERZ778504.1168-NODE-1168-length-20622-cov-6.307872_pt1 | contig 20622 bp, 18 predicted proteins | sample MGYA00510046_ERZ778504 | MGnify/ENA primary metagenome ERZ778504 (study PRJEB29527, sample SAMN07138964) | mouse gut metagenome | material: feces | host: mouse | place: China:Nanjing | collected 2016-01-25 ...
GGGGGCTATCCCATTCCACCAGCTGAGCTGGTGGTTGGGCCTTTCGGCGGTGAATGGAATCAGCCAGCAGCTTTTCGTCCTCAATGATCAATATTTTCATAACGATCTCTCCCTTTTCCTATTCGATTATTATAATACCTTTCCAAACTGAAATGAAGCTGAAAATATTTGTGAAATATTTGTGTTCAATGATTGGACAGTTTCTTGCCTGCGCGTTCGGAGGCAGAGATTTTGTTTACAGTTTCCCACTGTTTTCAGCGTAATTTCAGCGTGCGCTGTTATAATTGCATGCAGCAGTCAGTACACTGCTGGAAAATGAATATGCGAGGAGGAGTAAAATGATCACAGTTGAGCATCTGACAAAGCGGTACGGAGAATTTACAGCCGTGAACGATCTGTCCTTTGAGATCGAGGAGGGGCATGTGTACGGGTTTCTCGGGCCAAACGGCGCGGGGAAATCCACGACAATGAACATAATGACAGGGTGTCTGTCCGCCACGGAGGGGCATGTCAGGATTGACGGGCACGATATCTTTGAGGAGCCGGATCAGGCGAAACGGCTGATCGGCTATCTGCCGGAACAGCCGCCGCTCTACATGAACGAGACACCGTTGGAGTATCTGAGATTTGTCGGGGAGGCGAAAGGGTTAAAAGGACGGGAACTTGCCAGACAGATCGGCATGGTCATGGAGCAGACCAGGCTGGAAGAGGTACAAAACCGCCTGATCGCGAAGCTTTCCAAGGGCTACAGGCAGCGTGTAGGGATCGCGCAGGCATTGCTGGGAAGCCCGAAGGTCATCATTCTTGACGAGCCGACGGTGGGACTCGACCCGATCCAGATCATTGAGATCAGGGATCTGATCAGAGAGCTCGGACAGGAGCACACAGTGATACTGAGCTCCCATATTTTATCGGAAGTACAGACGATCTGCGGGAAGGTACTGATCCTGGCAAAGGGAAAACTGGCCGCATTTGATGAGCCGGCGAATCTGGAAAAGCTGCTGACAGCATCGAATACAGTCTCGTTCGTCGCGGAAGCGCAGACAGACGAGATCGATGCGATTCTGGGAGGGATAGAAGTGGTGTCGCAATGGCAGATGAAAGCGCTGGACAATGATAAAATAGGCGTGGACGTACAGATTGACGGCAGGGAAGCGTGTGATATCTGCCGCAGGATCTTTCTTGCGTTTGCAGAAAAGAAGAAGGCGCTGCTCGAGCTGACGTCAAAGAAGGCAAATCTGGAGGACGTCTTTATAGAGCTGACAGAGGGGGCGTCCGTGGAAAGCGAGGTGGCAGACGAATGACAGCTGTGTTCAAACATGAAGTATCCAACTATTTTCACTCGCTGACAGCGTATATTTTCGGCGCGTTTTTGCTGGCTTTTGTCGGAATCGGCGCCATGATCTACAATATCCAGCAGGCGGTGGCAAATTTTGAGTATGTGCTGAGCTTTGTCAGCCTTGTCTTTGTGGTGCTGGTCCCGGTTCTGACAATGCGTGTGATCGCGGAGGAGCGCAAACAGAAGACAGACCAGTTGTTGTATTCGCTGCCGATCACGACCGCACAGGTGGTGGTGGGGAAATACCTGGCATTGCTGGTCGTCTTTCTTGTGCCGCTGTGCGTGATCGGGGTGTATCCCCTGGTCTTTGCACAGTATGGCGAGGTGTATCTGCTGACCTCTTACGGTTCTATTGCCGCCTTTTTTATCATGGGTGCGGCACTGATCGCGGTCGGCACATTTATTTCCTCGCTGACAGAGAATCAGGGCTTTGCGGCAGGGATCGCGATACCGGTCATCCTGCTGAATTATTACAGTGTCAGCCTGGCGGAGTATGTCTCCGCAACTGCGCTTGGTTCCGCTGTGGCGCTGTGCGTGCTCTGCCTCCTGCTGGGCGTGGTGATTCGGTTTCTGACGAAAAATGAAAATCTGGCGTACGCAGCGGCTTTTGTGCTGATGATGGCTGTCGGGATCACATATCTGACGGACAGCACTGTGTTCGAGGGACTGCTGTCCGGGATCATGACGGAACTGTCACTTTTTGAATGGTTTTACAGATTTGTAAACGGCGTGTTTGACCTGACTGCGATCGTATATTATCTGACGGTGATCGTGTTTTTCTTATTTTTATCGGTGCAGTCGCTGGAGAAGAGGAGGTATGACTGATGCATGGAAAAACAGGCAGTCCAAAACGAAAGAATCGCATTGCCCTGCAGGGAGGAACTTACGCGATGGCAGTCACTGCGATTGTGTTTGCGATACTCGCCGCGGCGAATGTCCTGGCGTCCGCGCTGCCAAAGACGCTGACGCAGCACGATATCAGCTCCACGAAGCTGTATTCTGTCACAAGCAACACCAAGGTGGTCGTGAATGCGCTGGATCAGGACGTGACGATCTACTGGATCGTGCAGGCAGACAGGGAGGATGCCGTTATAGAAAATCTCCTGGGAAAGTATGAAAGTCTGTCGGGGCACATTGAGGTCGTCAAAAAGAACCCGGACATCTATCCGACCTTCGCGGAGCAGTACACGTCGGAACAGGTACAGAACAACAGTCTGGTGGTTACATGCGGGGAGCGCAGCAGGTTTATCAGCTACGATGACATCTATCTGTATGATACAAATATGAATGCTTATTCCTATGATGTATCCTTTGACGGGGAGGGCGCGATCACCTCCGCGATCGATTATGTGGTCAATGAGGACCAGCCAAAGATGTATGTGCTGGAAGGACATGGGGAGGCAGAACTTCCGGCGTCGTTTGGCGATCAGATCGGGAAAGAGAATATTGAACTGTGTACATTTTCACTGCTGACTGCTGACGCCATACCGGAGGATGCCGACGGCATTTTCATCTATGCGCCGTCCAGCGATATCTCGACGGAGGAGAAAGACCTGCTGTCAGCGTATGTGTCAGGCGGCGGAAAGCTGATGGTGATGGCAGGACCGACAGAGGATGGGACACTGAAAAATCTCTACGGCATTCTGGCGGATCATGGCGTGCAGGCGGCGGATGGCGTCGTTGTGGATACGGACCGGGGACATTTCGCGTTTCAGGCGCCGTATGTGCTGCTGCCGGATATCGCAGGCAGCGAGATTACCGATCCGTTGATCGAGGAGAATTATTACGCGATTATGCCGATCGCGCAGGGGCTTACCGTGACGGAGGACACAGGCACGGCAGCCGTCACAGAGCTGCTCACGACATCGGAGGCGTCCTTCAGCAAAATAGCGGGTTATGCGCTGTCCTCGTATGAGAAGGAGGAGGGCGATATCGACGGGCCGTTCGCGCTTGCCGTCTCGGTGCAGTGTGAAAATGAGGGAGAGATCATCTGGTTTGCCTCGTCGCAGTTTCTGGATGAAATGTATAACGCGTACTCCTCCGGGGCAAATCTTGACCTTGCGATGAACGCGCTGTCATTCATCATCGGCGAGACCGAGGCAGTGGCGATCCGCAGCAAGTCGCTGAACTACAATTACCTTACCATCAGCGATTCCACGTCGTCCTTCTTAAAGACAATGATGATCGGCGTCTTTCCGCTGGCATATCTGGGAATCGGAATCTGCGTGGTAGTCGGAAGGAGGAAGCGCAATGAAGCGAAATAAAAAGATCGGTATTCTGCTGGCGGTATTTGCCTGCGTCAGCGCGGCGGCATTTGGCGTGACCAGATATGAAGAACAGAAGGAGCTTATTAGAAACAGTGATGAAGTGATCCTGGAGGTAGCAGAAAAGGATGTAAAGGCGCTCTCCTGGACGTGCGACACAGGAGAATTTTCGTTCCACAGGGACGAAAACGGCGGCTGGCGGTACGATGAGGACGAAGCGTTTCCGGTGGACGGGGAGAAGATCGGAGCGCTGCTGGCGCAGTTTCAGGAGTTCGGTGTTTCCTTCATAATAGAAAAAGTGGAGGACTGGGGACAGTACGGTCTGGACGCGCCTGTCTGCAGGATCCGTATGGAGACGGAGGAGACCTCGTATGAGATCCTGCTGGGTGATTACAGTGCCATGGACTCCGAGCGCTATGTGTCCGTCGGGGACGGAAACGCCTATCTTGTGAAAAATGATCCACTGGATCATTTTGCGATAGAGATCAGCGATGTGATCCTGCACGATGAGATCCCGGGGCTGTGGGATGTGACGCAGATTCAGTATACTGGGGAGGAACCGGCGCAGATCATTTACGAGGAGGGTAGTGTCAACTCATATTACGCGGAGGATGTCTATTATTTCAGGCAGGAGGATCGTTATCTGCCGCTTGATACGACGAATGTCAGCGACTATCTGAATACGATACGGAATCTGAACCTGAAAGCGTACACGACTTATAATGCATCTGATGAGGAGCTGGCATCCTGCGGTCTGGACACACCGGTACTTTCCGTCTCGATTGATCATACTGTTACAGATGAGGAGACAGATGAAGAAACAACAAAAACCTTTGTGCTGCATGTCGGGCGCGATCCCGCAGAACAGGAACAGGCTGCTGCGGCAGAGGAAAAAGCGGAGGCGGATCCAGGTGAGGACACGGCGGAAAGTACCGTGGAGGAAGAAACGGTGACAGCCTACGCCAGAGTGGGGGAATCCAGGATCATCTATCAGATCACACCGGAGCAGTATCGGAAGCTGATGAGTCTGTCATACGATTCCATGCGGCATCAGGAACTGTACTGGGGTGATTTTGATGATATGTACCGGCTTGACATTACACTGGAGGATGTGGACTACACGGTCACGTCAGAGAAAAAGGAGGATGAGCGGATATATTTCTACCAGGGCGAGACGATCGAGATGGCGGGCATCAGGAGTACCATCAGAGGACTAACAGCACAGTCCTTTACGGACGAAACGCCGGCACAGAAGGAGGAGATCAGCCTGACGATCTATCTCGACAATGAGGATCATCCGGAGGTTCGGATACAGCTGTACCGCTATGATGGAAACAGCTGCATTGCAGCGGTGGACGGGGAGCCGGTGGCATTTACAGCGAGGAGCAGCGTGGTCAATCTGATCGAGGCAGTCCATGCGGTTGTATTGGATCCGCTCCACTGAGTGTCACAAGTAAGAACACAGCCGGAGCATTCATTATGAGGCAGGAAAAGACTGTGGAACGCATATACAAGGCGCATGGAGTGTATAGCTTACGATCCATGCGCCTGTGTTTTGGCAAGAGTCCTGATGACTGATCTTTATCGGGTCAGGTCCAGATACAGGTCTTTATATTGTTTTGCAGAATTATCCCAGGACAGATTCTTATCCATATCTCTTTGAACCATCTCATCCCAGCACCAGCGGTTTAAGAAATACAGGCTTTTCGCCCTGTTAATGGCATCCAGCAGCAGGCCGGCATCGTAGCGGTCAAAGGTAAAACCATTTCCCATATTGGAGAACATGTTATACGGTTCTACGGTATCTTTCAGGCCGCCAGTCTCACGGACGATCGGTATCGTGCCATAATGCATGGCGATCAGCTGTGTCAGCCCGCAAGGCTCAAACTGGGAAGGCACCAGCAGGGCATCTGCCCCCGCATAGATCCGGTGAGCCCGCGTCTCGTCGTACATGATATTGGAACATACATTTCCCTTGTAGGCATATTCATAATACCGGAAGGAATCCTCATATCTGCTATCCCCGGATCCAAGTACGACAACCTGTGTGTGCTCATCCATGATCTGTGTCATGATAGAATTGACCAGATCCAGTCCTTTCTGGTCTGTCAGGCGGGAGATCAGGCCGATTACAAACTTGTGGTCATCCTGGGCCAGTCCGAGTTCTTCCTGCAGTCTGCGCTTGTTTTCCTTTTTCTTTTCCAGCACATTGGTGATATCATAGTTTACGTACAGCCTGTCATCCGTAAAGGAGTTCCAGATATCATAGTCGATACCGTTGACAATGCCTCGCAGCTTATTGGAATGATATCTCAGATGGGCGTCCAGTGTCTCGCCGTAGTATGAATTCTGGATCTCCCCTGCATATGTATTGCTGACCGTCGTAATGATATTTGTATAGGTAAGACCGCCTTTTAACATATTGGCGTCTTCATAGCCTGTCTTCAGGGCATCTTTGTTAAATACATAATCCGGCAGTCCGGACCAGTACCGGATCGTAGGAATATTGTAAATGCCCTGGAACCGCAGGTTGTGGATCGTCAGGATCGTTTTTGCGGAGGTAAGCTTTGTATCCACGAACTTGATCCTCAGATACACAGGAACCAGCGCCGCCTGCCAGTCATGGCAGTGAATGATATCAGGGATCCAGTCCATATAGTTCAGTGCCGCCAGCGCTGCTTTTGAGAAGTAGCAGTATTTCGGAATGTCATCGATCAGATTCGTGTATGGATTTCCGGTGGTAAAAAATTCTTCATTGTCAATGAAATCATACACGACACCGTCCCAGACATATTCCATGATCCCCACATAAAATGATCTGCCGTCGGCGCACAGATCCATCTGGAAGGATCCCTTGTATACCATTTTCTCCTGATATTCCTGGGGGATACATTTGTAGCGCGGAAGGATCACTTTCACATCGCAGTTCTGTTTGATCAGCGCTTTCGGGAGGGCGTACATAACGTCGCCCAGACCGCCGGTCTTTACAAATGGATAACATTCTGAACCGATAAATGCGACACTTCTTCTGGGTGTCGTGTACACCTCTGGCACTGGCTCTTCCGGTATAGTCTCTTCGACGGCCTCGGCTTTTAAGGGCTCCTTCCTGGGCTCTTTTACAGCTTTGGTTTTTTGGGCGTTCTCTGTGCTGGCAGTTTTGGCCGGGCTCTCTTCTACAGACTGATCTTCAGATTCTGCATTGACTGCCGTCGACAGAGTCTTTTCCTTTTGGGTAGGTTTGACCGTTTTATTCTTTTTCGTATTTGTAGTTTTTCTTTTTGTCATCCGACACCTCCAAAATTAATAATTTGTGCGGTCTTGGTTATCCCGCGTTGTTTTTTAATAAGCAGTATACCTGCCAATTATTCAATATCAATATTCGGTCATCCATTCATGCTTCCTCGCCAATGTATCAATTTTCAAAAACGTACCGCTTGGGGATGCATTGGCAGCAGATCAGACAATGGTGATGAACAAGCTTTTATTCTATTATAATATAAGTTGGAAATATACGCAATGGGTATTGAAAAGATAGATTCCGGGAATCTAACAGGTTGTTACAGTTCACAGGTCTGCTTGACATAAAGAAACCGGTGGTTTAGTGTATATCAGAAATGAACGGAAAAAGCGAATCCGGGGAAAATGCAGGGACTGTCGGAGGAGCTTGCGAAACTGCCAGGCTGGGCGGAAACCTGCAGACAGCGCGAGGAGGCGGCAAAGGCGGTAGTGTTGGAAACATGAAAGGTTTTGAGTTTATAAACTTATGTCAGCTTTGACTTAGTATATATCGTGGTATATACTAAAACCATAAGGAGGTATGCGGATATGATGACGGCAAAATTGTTTGAAAATGGAAGGAGCCAGGCAGTCAGGCTTCCAAAAGAATGCAGGTTCAGCGGTGGCGAAGTGGCGGTAAACAAGATTGGTGATATTGTCATACTGATGCCGAAGGATAACAAATGGTCAGGACTTTTAAGCAGTCTGAATCTATTCTCCGAGGATTTTATGAGTGATGGCCGTGGGGAAAATATTTTGCAGGAGCGGGATGGATTATGAAATTCATGTTGGACACAAATATCTGCATGCGGTGTCCCTGTTCCTTTCACCGCTCACCATTTTGGAGTTTCATGCGCATGCTGCGGAAGAATATGGTAAGATCAGGGCAGAGCTGGAAAGAGGAGGGACACCGATCGGCCCGATGGATATGCTGATAGCAGGACATGCCAGATCGGAAGGTCTTATTCTTGTAACAAACAATACAAGGGAGTTTCGGCGAGTGGAAGGACTGATGGTGGAAGACTGGGCGCAGGATAAAATAGCACATGTGGAACGCGATGTTGGGTTGGCAGATTATATAGCTGCTATGGGACTGTTTGTGATGGCTTTTTCCCTGGTTACAGGACTGATCACGAATCTTGTCCGGTCAGGAAATCTGCAGTAAGGACGGGATAAAAATGGATGAGATCAAGAGGTATGTACTTGTTCAGCAGGCAAAGCTGCTCCATACCGATCTGCATTATGTCAGGCAGGGAGAAGTAAAATGTCTGTGGAAACATATGAAAAACAGCCCGGTCATGGAAAATGAAGCGCTCAGAGGCGGTCTTATGAAAGCTTCCGGGGGACGGAAAGAGCCGGTAATTTACCAGGATGAAAACCAGGTTCTTTTTTCGTGCATTCATGACGATGACCAGGATGCGTTTCTGCTGCTCGGCCCGATGGCGCTGAAGAAACTGGATATGGCTGAACTGCATCAGTATTGCAGCACATATGGCATGAAAATGGACGGGACACAGGCGCCTGTGATATTTACGCTTACCGAGGTGCTGTCTGTCACAGGACTGGCGAATGCGGTCGTTACAGGGCAAATGATCTCTGAGGAGGCGCTGCTGCGGGCGAATCATCTGACTGTACAGCCGGACAGGGGAATGGAGGAGGAATTTCTCAGGTTTGATCTTCAGACAGAGGAGGAGGGGCGCTACCACCATTCTTACAGTGAGGAGAAAAAGCTGCTCGATTGTGTCCGGGAAGGCAGGGTGGAGGATGCGCTGCGGATGAATATGAGTCTGGATATTGATACGGGACGGCTGTCAGACGATGACATGCGTCACTGGCAGCATCTGGTGATCGTGGCGATAACGCTGTGCACGAGGGCTGCGATCGAGGGCGGGCTGTCGCCGGCAGAGGCCTACAAGGCCAGCGATTACTATATCCGGAAATCGGAAACATGCCGGGAGGTTTCCGCGCTTGTAGCGTGGCGGAACAAGGCGGTTCGGGATCTGACGGAGCGTGTCAGCCGCATCAGCAGTGCCCGGCATAGCTCAAATCATGTGGAAAATGCGAAAAATTATGTCGCGGCACACTACAGGGAAAAGGTCTATCTCGAAGATATTGCAGGGAAGCTTGGCATATCGCCGACATATCTATCAAAATTATTTGTGCGGGAGACGGGAGAACGGCTGCAGGATTACATTGTGCGGTTTCGGGTGGAGCGCGCCGCGAACCTGCTGATGTATTCGGAAGAGAGCATTGCCCATATTGCCGAATATGTCTGTTTTCCATCACAGAGCTATATGGGGAATGTCTTTAAGAAATACAAGGGAATGACGCCAAGGCAATACAGGGAGAAGCACAAACCGAGGGAATTTGAGACGCGGGACAGCATATGCTGAGTTGATAAGACAGATGTGTGTAAGGAACTGTTAAAGAATCTGCAAATAAGTACAAAATAAATATATAAATGACAAGATAAGGATATTCTAAGCAAATTTTCTCTGTTATGATAAATTTACCTAACAGAGAGAAGGTCAGGGGCGCAACTCCTTCTTTCTTCACATAAAAACAATCAGACAAAGAAGGAGGAGAGATCTATACTCGATTTCGCAACAAAACACAATAACCCCGAAGAAAAATTAGGGTGGGGAGAACGGATCGGATACGGCACGGGGCAGCTTGGCATGAATGCCATCAACGCTGTACTTGGCTCATTTCTGACTATTTATTTTACGAACGCCGCGTTTCTTGACGCGGGGATCATCGCGACGATCATCGCGGTATCTAAGGTTTTTGACGGAATTTCAGATCTGATCGTGGGGAACATGGTGGACAGGACACATTCCAGATACGGAAAGGCGAGGGTCTGGCTGATGCGGATGTGCATTCCGTTTGCGGTTTCAACCATCCTGCTGTTTTTCGTGCCGCAGAGTTTGCCGGACGCGGTGAAGTATGTCTACGTATTTATCATGTATAACCTTGTAAACGCTGTCTTCTACACGGCGATGCTCGTTCCCTACTATTCCATGATATCGCTTGTGACAACGAATGCAAATGAGCGCGGGATGCTCGGAAATATCCAGCAGATCTTCCAGACACTGGCCAACGTTGTCATCAATTCTGTATTTATCGTAATGCTCACGGCGTTCACGGACAGCACGGAGACGATCTACACACAGCGCGCATTTACGATCACCATGATCATCATTTCCGCGGCGATGGTGCTGTTGTCCTTCATCTGCGTATTCTGCACCAAGGAGCGTGTGACAGACAATGCTTCGGATGGTTCGCAGGAAAAGGGTAAAAAGGATGCCGCCGCAAATCCGGTACAGTCTTTCAAGGCACTGATCACAAACAGATACTGGGTCATGATGTTCTTCGCGATGTTCGTGATCTTCTTCGTCATAATCATGTATTCTGTAGGAAATGTTTATTACTGCCAGTACATTTATAAGGACATGAGCCGCTATCCATGGATGTCCAACGCGATCTCCGTGGCACAGTTTGCGATCATGTTTGCAACGCCGTTCTTTATGAGCAGGTTTGGCAAGCGGAATATCTATGTGGCAGGCCTTGGTATCCTGACCGTGGGATTCCTCGGGTTCGGGCTTTTTGCAGACAGCCTGCCGACGATCATATTCTTCAATGCACTGAAAGGATTGGGTCTTGGCATGAGCGGCGGTATGGCGATGGGCATGGTAGCCGACACGATCACATACAGCAGGTTAAAGAGCGGGATCGACCCGGTCGGCATGGGCAACGCGGCGATCTCGGCGGCACAGAAGCTCGGGCCCGGACTTGGAACGGCAGTGCTCGGCTGGGTAATGTCCGGCGCAGGTTTTGACGCGGCTCTTGACCTGGCGGGAGAATCACAGCCCGACACAGTCATCACGGCGATCCAGTTCCTGTATAACTGGGTGCCTGTCATCCTGTGCGGTATTATCTTTGTATGTCTGCTATTCTTCTATGATATTGAGAAAAAACTTCCGGAAATGCAGAAGGAGCAGTAAACTTCAACAATAGAAACAGACTGTCAACTGAATGGAGGATAACATGAAGATATCAAATATCAAAATAAATGGTTTAAAGAATCCGGTCGGCTATGCATTCGACAGGGTATCACTGTCCTACATTGTGACTGAGGCCACAGGAAAGGCGCTCGCCTTTTCCTGTGTGGAAGTCAGCCTGACAGAAGATTTTAAAGAGCCTGTGTATCGGAAAGAAGGCGCGGACATGGACTGTGCCGGGGTTGTCCTGGATTTTGAAAAACTGCCAAAAACACGCTACTATATCAGGATCACGGCAAGGACGGATGCGGATGAGACAGCAGTCAGCGATGAAACATGCTATTTTGAGACATCCAAAATGGGGGAAGCATGGATCGGAAAATGGATCAAACCGCAGCCGGAAGATCGTTTTCACCCGGAGTTTCACAAGTCATTTGAGACGGCACAGGATAAGAAGATTCGGGCGGCGAGGCTCTATATATCAGGGCTTGGACTGTACAGCGCACGGATAAACGGACAGAACGTGACGAGAGAGGTGCTCACACCTTATTACAGCAATTACCATTATGAAGTGCAGATTGACCTGGCTGTTTGCGGAGAAAGTACCGGTCTCGGGAAGGATATAGCAGGGGGGATCATATATGAAAGCGGCGGTCTGCTGTTCATCGTATATGGCGGCGTCTTCGGAGCGGAGATAAAAGTGCGTCCAGTAAAAGGAAAGCTCCCCCTCGGATGGCTGCGTACCGAAATGGCATTCGCCCGGAAACAGGAGGACGAACTGGCCGGGGGCGAGATGGTAGCTCTGTGTGCCGGACTGGATGTGCAGCACACCCTTGATCACGGAGATCAGCTCATAGGAGTCCTGGGTGCGTTTCGGGTGCAGGAACTGGTCATCGTTTGTGAGATTGCCTGCGGCGGAAAAGGATACGGGCCGGGAAGCGTCGGATACAAGATACAACATCTGGGATATGTCCACCTTTCATTGAAAATTGTAGGTTGTGAAATCTAATAAAAATGATATCATAATTTATGAAACGAGGCAATTTCTTCCGGCAAATATCTTGATATTTGTGCACTTAAATCATTTTTCAGATGGAGGACAGAGATGAGAGAAAAAGTAAAGGAAATTCGCAGCAGCCAGGTAAACATAGCAGACGCATTCTGGTCACGGATGCAGGAAAAAGTGATCGACGTCGTGATCCCCTTCCAGGAGAAGGTGCTCAACGATGAGATTCCCGGCGTGGAGAAAAGCCATGCCATTGAGAATTTCCGCATTGCTGCGGGGTTAAAGACCGGCGAGTTTTATGGGATGGTGTTTCAGGACAGCGATGTGGCGAAATGGCTGGAGGGCGCTGCCTTCTCCCTGGCAGTCAGACCGGATGCCGCTCTGGAGGCGCGGGCGGACGAGATCATTGAGATCATCGGGAAGGCACAGCAGCCGGACGGGTATCTGGACACTTATTTTATCATCAAGGAGCCGGAACACCGCTGGCAGAACCTGCACGAGTGCCACGAGCTCTACTGTGCCGGCCATATGATGGAGGCGGCTGTCGCCTACTATGACGTGACAGGGAAGGATCAGCTGCTGCATGTGGTGGAACGTCTGGCGGACGCCATCATAGACAGGTTTGGCCCGGAGGAGGGAAAAGAGCACGGATTTCCCGGACATCAGGAGGTGGAGATCGGGCTGATGAAGCTCTACCATACCACAGGAAAAGAAAAGTATAAGGACATGGCGCGGTATTTTCTGGAGGAGCGCGGAAAGGATCCGGATTACTTTTATCAGGAAAAAGTAAAGAGAGGCTGGCAGCACTGGGGGCAGTACAGCCTGGACCAGCTGGACGTGTCCTACAACCAGGCGCATGCGACGATCTATGACCAGAAGGAGGCCGTCGGCCACGCTGTGCGCGCACTGTACATGTACACGGCCATGGCTGACCTGGCGCGCACTGACGGGGATGAGCGGCTGTATCAGGCGTGCAGGACGCTGTGGGAGAACATTGTAAACCGGAAATTGTACATTACCGGCGGGATCGGCGGAAATCCCGAGGGGGAGGCATTCTCCAATGAGTACGAACTGCCAAACGACATGGCATACGCGGAAACCTGCGCGTCCATCGCGATGGTCTTTTTCGCGCACCGCATGCTGGAGATGGAGACAGACGGGGCATACGCGGATATCATGGAGAAGGAGCTTTACAACAGCACCGTCAGCGGCATGCAGCTGGATGGAAAACGGTATTTCTATGTCAATCCGCTGGAGTGCGAGCCGGGTGCGTCGGGAAAGCTCTTCGGATACAAACACGCGCTGCCCGTGAGACCGGGATGGTACGCCTGCGCATGCTGCCCTCCGAATCTGGTCAGGATGATCACCTCGCTGGGGAAATACTGCTGGGACGAGAGCGGCTCCACGATCTACTCACATCTGATGATCGGGCAGACAGCGAAGCTGGAGAAAGCGGAGATCACAATAGAGACGCGCTATCCGTGGGAGGGGGAGGCTGTGTATACGGTTAAGCCCGTAACCGGGCAGGAGTTTACACTGGCGATCCATGTTCCGTACTATGTGGATCTCGGGCAGGAGGAAACCTGTCTGACAGTCAATGGAGAGCGGATCAATGCGCAGGAGATCCTGCAAAAAGGGTATGTGTATATCAGGAGAAAGTGGGCGGACGGCGATCAGGTCGCGATCCGGTTTCCGATGGAGGTGCGCAGGGTGTACGCCAACCAGAGGGTGCGCGAGGACGCTGGCTGTGTGGCGCTGATGCGCGGCCCGGTCGTGTACTGTTTTGAGGGCGTGGACAACGGGGAGCTGATCCAGAGCCTGCGGATCCCGAGGGAGGCCGCGGTGACGCCTTATGTCTGCGAGGAAGGGATACTGAAAGGAAATACCCTGCTGAAAATAGAAGGCTGCCGCATGGTCGGAAGCGAAGCGCTGTACAGCGAGAAGCCCCCGGTAAGAGAGGAAGCGGTACTGACAGCCATACCGTACTATGCGTGGGCAAACCGCGGGGAGACGCAGATGCGCGTGTGGATGCTCGAGTGAAGTGCAGACAGACCGACGAGAGGGTATTCTGAAAAAAATTATTTTTTAGCTGCTCATTATTGCTATAATAGACAAAATGCTTTTAAAATGTTGTTATGGTTTAACATTTATACGAGGAGGATACGGGATGAAAACAGCAATAATCGGTGTGGGAAATATGGGCAGCAAGTACGCTTCGTTCATTCAGGATGGCATGATAAAGGGGATGGAGCTTGGCGCCATCACAAGAGTCAGGGGAGATTACAGGGAAATGCTTCTTCCTTCCATTCAATCAGGCGTGCCTGTCTATGAGACGGGAGATGCATTGTTTGATGCAGTGGAAAGCGGAGCGCTGGAGATTGATGCAGTCGTGATCGCGACGCCGCACTATGCCCATGAGGAAGCGGCGGTCAGGGCGTTTCGCAACGGCCTGCATGTGCTGAGTGACAAGCCATCGGGAGTATACAGCAGACAGGCAAGGCACATGGAGGAAGCGGCAGAGCAGTCGGGAAAGGTTTTTGGCATGATTTTTAACCAGCGCGCACTTCCTGTACACAGGCAGTTGTATGAACTGGTCCGCAGCGGAAAATACGGTGCGCTGAAGCGGGTAAACTGGGTGGCAACAGACTGGTACAGACCGGAGCAGTACTATACCGCAAGCTCGTGGCACGCAACATGGGCAAAAGATGGCGGCGGCATTTTGTTAAACCAGTGTCCGCATAATCTGGATCTCCTCCAATGGATCTGTGGAATGCCGCAGAATGTGCAGGGCTTTTGTAAGGAAGGGCATTTCCACGATATTGAGGTTGAGGATGATGTGACGATCTATTTTGAGTGGGAAAATGGCGCAACCGGAACGCTCGTCGCGTCAACTGGGGATGCGCCGGGCATCAACCGTCTTGAGATTTCCATGGAGGAAGCGAAAATCGTATGTGAAAACGGAACGATACGGATCGGAGAACTATTCGGTGAGCTGGGGCTGAAGGAGGCGGAATACCGCAAAAGTTCCACGGATCTTTTTAGAAAGATCAATGGTACATGGACAGAACTGAACCCGGACAGAGAGGAAAATGCGTATCAGAAGATCCTGCAGAGCTTTGCAGACGAATGTATGGGCAAAGGAAAATGCATTGCGGCAGGGAGCGAGGGAAGAAAAAGCCTTCTGCTCTCCAACGCGGTTTATTTATCGTCATGGGAGAAACGGATGGTTGTACTTCCAAAGCCCGGGACAGCGGAGGAAACAGTTTTTGAACACCGGTTTGAGGAGTGGCTGAGACGCAAACAAGATCATTCGGTGAAGAAAAGATGTTTGGAGGTGCGGCTGCTGCCAGGGGGGCGCTGATCATCACGCCGGAGAAGGTTATTGTGACCACGTCTGGAGCGGACAACAAAAAGGTGCTGTAAACAAAAAATAGTGGACACAGAAAGTTCACAAAAAAATCTTTTTTTTCTATTGACGGATAAATGCATGAGTGTTATAACACATATAGAACAAAGGGGACAGAAAAAACAAACTGCTTAGAAGATTGCTTTTTCAATATTCTTAGTTCTGTTGAATAAATATTTACAATAGAAAAGGAGAGATGACTTATGATGACACCTAGTATTTTTGGAGAAAACTTATTTGACGATTTCTTTGATGATTTCTTTGACTTCCCGGTATTTGACGACAAGGCAATGCAGAAAGCGCAGAGAAAACTGTATGGCCGTCATGCGGCGAACATGATGAAAACAGACGTGCAGGAGCACGATGACCATTACGAAGTGGACATCGATCTGCCCGGCTTTAAGAAAGATGAGCTTTCCCTGGAGCTAAAGGATGGATATCTTGTCATCACTGCGGCAAAGGGGCTTGACAAAGACGAGAAAGACAAGAAGAGCGGGAAGTTTGTCCGCCGCGAGCGTTATGCGGGCAGCATGAGCAGATCTTTCTATGTCGGGGAAGCGGTAAAGCAGGAAGATATCCATGCGAAGTATGAAAGCGGGGTATTGAAGCTGGGTATTCCCAAGATGGAAGATAAAAAGCCGGAAGTTGAAGAAAACAGGTATATTGCGATTGAAGGATAAGGATGTTTCGTGACAGGATCCGGAGAACGGCGCAGTGTGAAACTGTGTCGTTCTCCGGTTTTTTCGTTGAGTAAATCACTCTGTCAATTTTCTGCTGTCTGTGTTACGCTGTATTCATCTGTTGGAGGAGATGCGATATGACAAGGAAGGAACAAAAGGAAGCCCGGAAATGGCAGATCATCCAGGCCACACTCGACCTGTTCGTGGAACGTGGATATTATGGTACAAAGACAAGCCAGATCTCTAAGAGGGCAGACATCAGCGAAGGTCTGCTGTTTCATTACTTTCCCACAAAAGAAATACTGCTCGAGGAACTGATCAACATCGGGCTGGAAGGGATGCGCATGCCGATGCAGATCGAGGCGGAGAACGGCCTGGACTTTTTCAGTCAGTTTACCACGATGCTGTTTTTGCAGGTGGAGAAAAATCCTTTTATCGCGAAAATGTTTGTGTTTATGGGGCATGTGGTGCGGGCTGAGGAAATACCGGAAAGGCTCCGGAATCTGGCGGCATCTGTAGATACGATTACATACAGCCAGGGCAGGGTGGAAGAGGGGCAGCGGGATGGAAGTATCCGGAGGGGAGATGCGATGGCATTGTCCAATATGTACTGGTGCGCAGTTCATGGAATGATGGAACAGTATGCCCTGCATCCCGAAATCCCGCTGCCGGAAGCAGACTGGATTGTAGCGATGCTAAAAAGTGAGGATGAGAACAATGCGTGAGGGAAAAAAGAAAATTGTGATCGTGGGCGGCGGTATTGCGGGACTGTCCGCGGGAATTTATGGAAAATTGGCAGGGTATGATGTGGAAATCTTCGAAAAAAATCCTGTGGCTGGCGGTCAGTGCATGGGATGGAACCGGAAGGGCTGCCATATTGACAACTGCATTCACTGGCTCACCGGAACGAAGAAAGGAACGGCGCTCTGTAAAGTGTGGGAAACGGTGGGAGCATTGGAGAAAGATTCGGAGTTTGTGGACAGTGACCGCTTTTACACAAGCATCACAGGGGACTATAAGGTTACATTGTGGAAAGACTTAGAGCGGACAGAAACAGAGCTGCTCCGTTTATCCCCGGAAGATGAAACTGAAATCAGGAAATTTACAGAGCATGTCAGATATGAGGCAAAATGTGAGATTCCAGCAGAGAAGCCGATGGATGCCATGGGCATCATGGATTATATCCATATGGGCGCCTCGATGGCAGACATGCCAAAAGTGATGCGGGAATACGGTTCCATCGATCTGCAGGAGATGGCGGGGCGTTTCCGGCATCCTGCACGTTCGGGGTGAGCAAGGCGCCTGTGCGGGAGGCACTGATACGGCTGTGCAGCGAGGGCGTTCTCGAGATCATCCCGCGCTATGGCTATGTCGTAGTCCGGCTGACGGAGAAGGACGAGAAGGATGTGGTAAGCATGCGGCTCATGCTGGAAACCGAAGCGCTGCAGTCCGGCTTTGCTCAATTTTCAAGGTGTCATCTGGACAGGCTGCAGGAGCAGATCGAGCGCTCCTGCGCCGCCAGTGACATGAGTATCTGGGAAATGCTGAATTTCAATGAGGAATTTCACCTGCTGCTTGCCTCCTGTGGAGAGAATAAGATCTTAAATCGTCTTCTGGGGGAGGTTCTTCAGATTCAGAAGCGCATCTATGCCAGACACTGGTGGCGTGACCAGAAGACACTGGACACAAAAGTGAATGCGGTTCCGCACAGCAGGATCTATGAGGCGCTGTGCGGCAGGGATATGGAGCAGTGCATGGAGGCATTGAGACAGGATATTACCGGAGGACTATAGGATGTATTTTATTGTGGACAGCAGGAGCATACCCCGGGTGCGGCTGGAGAACGAGACCACCATCGAGCCGCCGTATGTGCATCGCAGAAGGATCCCGCATGAATGGATCATCTATATGGTGAAGAAAGGTGTGATGGAACTGGAGGAGGACGGGGTGTCATATCATCTGGTTCCGGGAGATTTTCTGATCTTGAGTCCGGAGGGGCAGCACGAGGGGACAAGGGCAACTTACTGCGAATATTTTTATATCCATTTTCAGCACGCGGATATCCGCGCGGCGGAAGCGGATGAACAGCAGCTGCGCGAGCAGATGTACAGAGTGCGCAGCGAGGCGCTCCGGGGCAGCTGCTGCGAGCGGTCCTGTCCATATGGGGAGGAGGCTGGTTATGACCTTCTGCTGCCCAAGTACTGCCATATGACAGACGAGGCAGTGGTTTCGCTGACGCGCAGCCTGTATGAGATCATGCTGAATAACAGGGACCATATGGAATATTACAAAACGCTCTGCGGATGCCGGCTTCTGCAGCTGCTGGTGTTTGTATCCCGGCAATGTCTGTCTGCCGAACTGGAGAGTTCGGGAATGATCAGCGCAAGAAGTTATCAGAAAGTTCTCGCGGTTCAGAATTATCTCCAGGCCTCTTATCAGGAGCAGATCACGGGCGATCAGCTTGCAGGACAGTTTCATATGAATTTCGATTATCTGAACCGTCTGTTCCGGCAGAGCGTCGGCAGACCGATTTTCCAGTACCTTTGCAGCCTGAGGATCGCGAGAGCCAGGGAACTGCTCACGACGACTTCCATGCGCATCTCACAGATCAGTGAGCAGGTCGGTTTTATGGATGAAAGTTATTTTAGCAGGGTATTTAAAAAGTACACGGGCGTCTGTTCGGCGGATTACGCTAAGACTGCTTTTAATGACAGAGCGCTTTTTTCGTCCATTTGCGGGAACGCCAGCGGAAGAAATAATTGACGCCCCGGAAGGCTTCGTCCAGCGCAAATGCGATCCAGCACCCGTTCAGGCCAAGTCCCGCCCTGACACCCAGCAGGTAGGAAAAAAGCACACTGATCACCCAGCAGGAGCAGATGGACACCACCATCGGGAACAGGACGTCACCCGCGCCCCGCAGGGAATTCTCCTCAATGTGGTTAAAGCCGCGGAACAATTCTACAAAAATATCCAGAAAAAGTAGTGTGCTTCCGGCTCTGATGATTTCGGGATCATTGGTAAAAAGAGACAGCAGCGGACGTCCGTATAAAAACAGAAACAATGAGAGCGTCACGTTCAATACCAGCGTTATCTTCAGATTCTGCAGGTTCAGACGGTATGCCTGTTCAAATTTTCCGGCGCCGGACAGCCAGCCGATCATCAGGGACGTGGACAGGCCAAGGGACATCCCGAGGACATAGACATAGAACACCAGGTTGGACACATATATTTTGGTCGAGATGGCTGTCATGCCCACGATCGCGATGATGGAGGTCGTGACCGTCTGGGAAATGTTGTAGGAGAGGGAGCTGATACCGCCGGGGATTCCTACTTTCAGGACGGGGAATATCATTTTCAGGCAGCCTGCAAAGCCGTGTCTGAGATCGAATCTAAAGTCAGCTCCCAATAGCAGCCTGCGAAGCAGGACAAACATGACAAGCAGTCCCATAGCCCGGCTGATGTTATTGCACTATGCAATGCCGGATACGCCGCAGAGCGGGAAGTTGAACGGACGGAATATGACCAGGTAATTTAAGAGTGCATTGAGCAGGTTCATGCCAAGGGAGACGCTTACGGAAATCCGCGGTTTTCCATAGCTTTTGAAAATCGCGGAAATGATGGAAAAGAGCGCTCCGAGAAAAGAAAAACGCATGCAGATTCTGAAATAGATTTCTGCGTTGTCCAGAACGTCGCCCTCAATGTGCATGAGCGTCATAAAAGGTCTTGCAAGGGCGGCTGTGGCCGCACTCACGACAAGGCTGAACAGGGCGCCGAAGATCAGGGCGGAGACGGCAGCGTCTGACGCCTGTTTTATGTACAGGGGAGAAGTGCACTCCCCTGCCTGATTCTGTCCGGCACCGAGATTGTGGCTGATGACGATGGAAGCGCCTGTCCCGATCACGGCATAAAAGGTCGCGATCATGCCGGAGAACTGGCTGGCAGTGCCGACAGCCGCCACCGCGTCATCCGAGAAAAAAGAGAGCATGAAGGTGTTGACAGTGCCCATAAAGTTCATCAGGAACATTTCGAGAAAAAAGGGGATGAAAATGCCGGACAGCGTCATGGTGCCCTGTGAAGTTTCCACCCTGCATAGATTTTTGTCATACAATTGAATCATACATATGGCCTCCTATTGCAAAAATATATTTTTGCAGAACGTTAGAGTCTATTATAGAATAATAAAAGAGAAATACAATGGATTTAAGAGGGATAACTTGTAAATTAGCGACATTTTCTGATAAATATCGGTTTTATTCAGATGACAAGTCGGATAATTGCATTCCTGTTGGCAGTAGATTAGCAGGCACAGGAGGAGCTGGCGGCAGAGAATGAGAAGATTCTTCTGGTGAGCAGACAGCTGAAGACGTTTGCGGATCGTGGACTGATGAAGGATGCGTTTCACTATCTGCAGAAAGGATATAATCTGGTCGGGGAAGACGCAGGTAAAAATACAGGGAAGTATATAAAGGAACAACTGCAGGAGAAAGCCATACTATGAAATTTATGAGTGACTCACTAATTTGTTAATATCTTGTCACGGCAAAGCCAGCCAATTATAATTCAGTGTATCAAATACAGGATGGAAATAAAAGAGTGGTCTCGGAAACGCACCCCAAAAATGAAAAAACTTTAGTTGCAAAATTGTAATTG
>ERZ778504.1184-NODE-1184-length-20428-cov-6.258479_pt1 | contig 20428 bp, 20 predicted proteins | sample MGYA00510046_ERZ778504 | MGnify/ENA primary metagenome ERZ778504 (study PRJEB29527, sample SAMN07138964) | mouse gut metagenome | material: feces | host: mouse | place: China:Nanjing | collected 2016-01-25 ...
ATGCCTATTTCTATTATATATTGAATTTTACATAAAATCAAATGTTTTTTCAGAAAATTTAAAATTATTTCAACTTATTATTTGAATACTCCTTTAATATTGTATATATTGTCGGTTTTGTTTGTATTATTTCTATTTTGCATCACATTAGAAAAATAGTGCCATTTTCCTTACAATTTCCGGATTCACATATACTTCACTCAGTACGCCAATAATAAATACAGCCAAAACAAGAATTATTTTCTTGAAATTCTCTATTTTTTTATGTCGCCCGCGTCCTTTTATTGTCTCCTCCTTATGGCAACATTTTTTGTCACTTCCCCAGTGTCTGCCGAAAATAATCAGGAATACAATGGCATAGAACACCCCATGTGGCAGAAACATCGAAAATGTAAGGAACATCCCCTTTATCCCATACTGGTAAACAAGCGAAAAAATAATAAGCCCTGACTCAAATCCGTACCATCCCATTATCGAGTAGGCAAGCAGGCCACCTATGCTACTCAGCGAACAAATAACACAAAACGCAAGCTGCCTGAGCCTTAACCCGACTACATACTCAAAAAGCCCGGACTGGTTGACCTCAAAGCTCTGTAGCTGCGACAAGTGTTCCCTGTCCAGCAGGCCGCCGGAACCCATGTCCTTTCCACTAAACAAATAAAAAAATACCATGCCGACACAAAATCCCGTAAGAAACACAAGTACTCTGCTATCAGGCACAGTATTTTTATAATGAAATTTTCTATAATCCATATAGGCATCATTGCCGTCTGTCACATTGTATGTGGTAATATCTTCCATTCTTTCTTCGGTATTAAACTTGTTCATCCGTTATTTCACCCATGCAATAACTACTTAGTTTAAGCCTATGAATCAATTCAGATATTTATTCTTGTATGCCAAAATTGATGCAATTGTTTTTCCGTCTTCGATGGTTCCTTCATATATCATTTTTTCGAGTTCCTCCACTGTATGGCACTCTACATTTACGTACTCGTCCTCGTCAAGGTGCTGGGCTGTCTTTTCTAATTCTGATGCCAGGTAAACATCTATCTTTTCATTGCAAAACGCTACTGTCGTCCTGATTGTTATCAGCTTCTCGATTTTGCCACAGCGGTATCCCGTCTCCTCCTCAAGCTCCCGTGCCGCTGCGTCGATTGTCGGTTCCTGCGGGTTCAATCCTCCTGCCGGTATCTCCAGCGTGAACCTGTCCAGGGCATTTCGATACTGTCTGACCATAAGGAGCCTTCCGTCTTCCAGGACACCGACTGCCGCAGCCGCGCCATTATGTGCTACAAAATCATATATTTCTGTCTTCCCATCCGGAAGCTGTACCGTATCTTTATAATATTTCGTGATAGCACCTTCACATTGCAGCTCCCTCTTCAACCTTTTTATCTCTGCATTCATAAACATTCTCCTTTCTAAGGAACTGTAAAGAAATAACTTAACAATATTGTCATATTATTTCTTTACAGTTCCTAAAACAAGAACCACCAAAGCCTTTTCAGCTTTGGTGGTTCTTATATTGTCTGCTAAAATTATTTCGCATACTCAACAACGCGAGATTCTCTGATGACATTTACCTTTATCTGTCCCGGATATTCAAGCTCCGCTTCTATCTGTTTCGATATGTCACGTGCAAGCAATACCATATCAGAATCACTAATCTGTTCAGGAACTACCATGACACGAACCTCTCTCCCCGCCTGAATAGCAAAAGATTTATCGACACCTTTAAAATTGTTGGTTATTTCTTCTAATTGTTTGAGTCTGGTCGTATATGTTTCGAGAGTTTCACGCCTTGCCCCCGGCCTCGCAGCAGAAATCGTATCCGCCGCCTGAACCAGACAGGCAATCAGCGACTGTGCCTCCACATCACCATGATGCGATTCAACGGCATTTATAACAATTGATGATTCCTTGTACTTTCTGCACAATTCTGCACCCAACTGTATATGTGAGCCCTCCATCTCATGGTCTACCGCCTTGCCGATATCATGCAGCAGGCCGGCTCTTTTTGCCATCCTGACATCAAGACCCATTTCAGCGGCAAGCAGCCCGGTCAGGTGCGCCACTTCTATGGAATGCTTCAAAGCGTTTTGACCATAGCTTGTTCGAAACTTCATCTTACCCAAAAGCTTCACAAGTTCCGGATGAATGCCATGTACACCAACATCAAGTGTTGCCGCTTCGCCTTCCTCCTTAATCATGATCTCAACTTCTCTCTGGGCTTTCTCAACCATTTCCTCAATTCTTGCAGGATGGATACGTCCATCTACAATCAGCTTCTCGAGGGCTATCCTTGCCACCTCTCTCCGAATCGGATCAAATCCGGACAGAATAACCGCTTCCGGCGTATCATCAATGATGAGCTCGACACCCGTAAGTGTCTCAAGGGTTCTGATATTGCGTCCCTCACGCCCGATAATCCTGCCTTTCATTTCATCATTTGGAAGCTGCACCACAGAAATAGTTGTCTCAGATACATGGTCGGCAGCACATTTCTGAATCGCTGTGACAACATACTCCTTTGCCTTTTTATCAGCTTCTTCCTTTGCTCTGCTCTCCATTTCCTTAACCATTACTGCTGTTTCATGTTTTACTTCGTCTTCAACAATTTTTAATAAATGCTCTTTTGCCTGTTCAGAGGTTAATCCTGAAATTCGCTCCAGTTCCTGTACTCGCTCTTCATTAAGCCTTGCAACAATTGCCTTCTGCTTTGCAAGCTCTTCTTCACGCGCAACAAGGCTGGCTTCCTTCTTTTCAATTGCGTCCGCCTTCTTGTCGATGCTTTCTTCCTTCTGCTGAACCCTTCTCTCGTAACGCTGGGCCTCTGCCCTTCGTTCCTTGATTTCCTTGTCGAGCTCATTCTTGGTCTTAATGGATTCCTCCTTAATCTCAAGAAGTCCCTCGCGCTTTTTCGTCTCAGCAGTTTTAAGGGCTTCATCAACAATTTCCCTTGCCTTGTCCTCTGCATTTCCAATTGTCGCCTCTACATTTTTCTTGTAATTTGAAAATGCGAAAAAGCAGCCTGCTGCACATACTGCAATGATAACAATTGCCTCTACTACATAGTATAGCATGTACAGGAGCACCTCCTTATTAAATTTTCATTGTGCAACTGTTCAGCACCCTGGTAATTTCCTGCACATAAAACCTGGCACTGAAATCTACAAGGTATTCTGAGTAGTTACTTTATTGTACAATCTATGCGGAATATAAATTCCACTGCATATCATTCAAATGCGTAATATACGCAAGAATCAGATGCTGATACTACAACATACTAATTTTACTCTTTTAAGCGGACAATGTCAAGCACAATATTATTGCTCCCAGCGTGTCTTACTCGCCATTTTGTCCCACAACCTCATAGATATCATCCAGACCGAACCCTTTGCGATAAAGAAATCCTACCATTTTACGGCGTTCTTCATAAGATGCATTCTGTCTGTCAAAATGTTTTTTTTCTAATAATTTTTTTATCAGATCCTGCTGGTCAGTAAGCTCATCCTCTTCCGCGCAGCGGGCATATGCCTTTTCGATTTCGTCCTTTGGCACCCCTTTTCTCTGTAAGTCATTTTCAATCTGCCTTCTGCTCTTTGAACTGCCTGCACATCTTATATATTCCCCTGCATATTTCGTGTCATCAATGTAACCATAGGAAGCGACATAGGCAACTGCTGCATCAATGACTTCCCCGGGATATATTCCCTGCCTTAGCTTTGTCTCGAGCTGGTGCTTTGTATAATCCCTGCTTTTGAGAAGGTTCATGCATCTAAGCTTCGCCCTCCTGAGCAGCACTTCATTTATCAGCATGTCATAAAGTTCCGGTGGAATCTCTTCGTTTTCCTTAACTGCATACTTTTTTATCTCTCCCTTGTAAAGGGCAAAATGAATATCATGGTCAATACAGACCTTTACTTTTGTTTTTGATATTTCCGATATATCCGTCACCGTCATTTCGCATTACCTTGTCTTATCGCCTATTCTGCCGCAGCAGCTGCCGGTTCGTCTTTCTTAGATGACTTTGTTTTGCTTTTACTTTCAGGCTTTTCTGCCACCTCCTGCCCGAGCTCTGGTTTCTGTTCTGAACCCTGGAGCCCGAAGTGCTGGCGAACCTTACCCTCAATTTCATGGCATATATCAGGATTGTCCTTCAGGTACTGTTTCGCATTCTCGCGTCCCTGTCCTATCTTGTTTCCGTCATATGCATACCATGCGCCGCTCTTGATAATAATGTTCACCGATGCGGCAAGGTCAAGGATATCGCCCACCACGGATATTCCCTCGCCAAACATAATGTCAAACTCTGCTTCCTTGAACGGCGGTGCAATCTTGTTCTTGACAACTTTGACCCTTGTTCTGTTTCCTGTCACCTCACCGCTCTGCTTTAATGACTCTATCCTTCTGACATCCAGCCGGACTGACGAGTAAAATTTAAGCGCGCGTCCGCCTGTCGTGGTCTCCGGGTTTCCAAACATGACGCCGACCTTCTCACGGAGCTGGTTGATAAAAATTACCGTACAGTTCGACTTGCTGATAACTGCTGTCAGCTTGCGGAGCGCCTGTGACATCAGCCGCGCCTGGAGTCCCACATGGGAATCTCCCATGTCGCCGTCTATTTCCGCTTTCGGCACAAGTGCGGCTACCGAATCCACTACCACAATGTCAATCGCACCTGACCGTACCATTGTCTCCGTAATCTCAAGCGCCTGTTCGCCATTGTCAGGCTGTGATATGTATAAATTGTCCACGTCCACGCCTATGTTCTTTGCGTACACGGGGTCAAGGGCATGCTCCGCGTCAATAAAACCTGCTATTCCGCCTCTTTTTTGCACTTCTGCTATCATGTGGAGCGTGACTGTGGTCTTACCGGATGATTCCGGTCCGTATATCTCGATAATCCTTCCTTTGGGAATGCCCCCAAGTCCGAGTGCAATGTCAAGGCTGAGTGAGCCCGTCGGTATTGTCTCCACGTTCATCTGCGCGCTTGGGTCTCCCAGTTTCATGACCGCGCCTTTTCCGTACTGCTTCTCTATCTGTGAAAGTGCGGCATCAAGTGCCTTTAATTTTTCTTCTCTTTCCATTTCTGCTACCTTTCATAACCCCTATGGTTACTTCCCTTTCTTTAATTTGTTCGCCTGCCATGCAGATTCTTCCCAATTCAGAACAGACGTTTCGCATATGTATACTATAAAACATCCGTTCGTAATTGTCAAGGATTTTTTTACCTTTCTCTCCGAATAAAGATATCATAATCAAAGTCATGAAACAAGTGCGATTTTTTACATTTCACAGTTCCTTATTTCATTTGGGTGCCCGTCTACAATCGAGTAGGGAAGAGCCACCTTCCCCTACTCGCCGCGCGCCCCATGCACCGCCTTAGCGGCATATTTCATCTGCATGGGGCTGCGCATAAAAAGCCACGCCCGACTCCAAAATCAGGCTGTGGCTCTCCATTTCACCTATTATATTTTTCCGTCAAGAAGTACACCCTTATTTTTCACCAGATAGTCAACCAAGGATATGACAGTGAGAACCACCGCAATCCACATCACAATCTGCGTGAGCAGGTTCAGCGCCTCAATATTGGCTATCATCAGACAAACCATCACCATCTGGAATGTCGTCTTAAATTTCCCCCAGTAGCTTGCGGCAATCACAACCCTGTTATCCGCAGCCACAAGCCGGAATCCGCTTATGATAAAGTCCCTGCTTATAATAATTATGACAATCCATGCCGGTATCCTGTCCAGTTCAATCAGACATATCATTGCGGAGCAAACCAGCAGCTTATCCGCCAATGGGTCCATAAACTTCCCAAAATTGGTGACAAGGTTGTACTTTCTTGCTATCTTACCGTCAAGCAGGTCAGTCAGGCTTGCAACAATAAATATCCCGAGCGCAATATAATCTGTATTGTCTGCTATTCCGCCAAATGCTGCCATGAACCATCCCCACTGCGCATACCCGCCAAGCATCAGCAGCACGAACGGCACAATCAGAATCACTCTGAAAACAGTAAGTTTATTCGGTAAATTCATCTTCTATCTCTCCTATCAAGTCGTACTCATACGAGCCTGTTATCCGCACCCGCACAAAATCGCCTGTCACAAGCTCCCTGCCGGTCTGGATAAAGACAAAACCGTCAACGTTCGGGGCGTCCCTGTAGCTCCGCGCAACATAGGCATGCTCGTCCGGCACCATGCCTTCCACCATGACAAGCATTGTGCTTCCCACGGCATCCTGTGCCTTTTCAAATGCAATTTCCTGCTGGAGTTCCATGATATCAGCCTGCCTTGCAAGCTTCACGTCCTCATCGACCTGGTTTTCAAACAGCGCCGCAGGCGTATCCTCCTCCTGGGAATATGTAAACACACCCAGCCTGTCAAACGCCATCTCGTCGACAAATGCCAGAAGCGACTCGTGGTCTTCCTGCGTCTCCCCGGGGAAGCCTGTAATCAGTGTTGTCCGCAGGCAGATATCCGGTATTGCCGTCCGCAGTTTTGTTATCATGCCGGCAAGCTCCTGCCTGTCCGTGCGCCTGCCCATACGCTTTAGTATTTTATCCGACGCATGCTGGATGGGAATATCCAGATAATTGCATACCTTTTCCTCGTTTAACATTACTTTTATCAGCTCATCCGTAATCTCCTCCGGATAACAGTACAATAACCGTACCCAGTATAGCCCCCGGATGCCGCAGAGCTTATGCAGAAGCTCCGGAAGGCATTTTTTCCCATACAAATCCACCCCGTAAAGGGTTGTCTCCTGAGCCACAAGGATGATTTCCTTTGCGCCAAACGCAACAAGGCTTTCTGCCTCCTCCACCAGCCGTTCCATGGGAACACTTCTGTAATTTCCCCTTACCCTGGGGATTATGCAGTAGCTGCAATGCTTGTCACAGCCTTCCGCAATCTTCAGATAGGCATAATGCCCCCCTGTCGTGACAATCCTGTCCCCAGTGCACTTTTCAAATACAGGACTGCGGTTAATGTCCTCAAGATAGTTACAGCCCTGCCCGGAAACCACTGCATCCAGCGCCTCGGCAATCCTGTCCGCCGCCGTCGTTCCTACAATCGCATCGACCTCCGGGATTTCTTTTTGTATTTCTTCCTGATAGCGCTGCGCAAGACAGCCTGCAGCGACCAGTGCCTTTACAGCCCCTGTTTTCCGCAGCTCCGCCATTTCCAAAAGCGTGTTGATGCTTTCCTGTTTTGCATCATTAATAAAGCAGCATGTATTGACAACAACTGCTTCTGCCTCCGATTCATCGTCTGTGATTGTGTATCCCCTCTGAACCAGCGCGCCAAGCATCTTTTCCGTGTCGACAAGATTCTTGTCGCAGCCGAGGGAAATAAATAATATTTTCATAAATCGTGCCTAATCCTCATGTATGATCTTTATCTTGCTTTTGTTCAATTCCTCGATGGCGATGGACAGGGGCTTTGTCTGTTTCGTGTCAACCAGCGGTTCCTCGCCCGCAATAATCTGCCTTGCGCGCCTTGATGTCGCCATCACGATGGAATAACGACTATTTACTACAGGTGTATCGCCCGGCTCTACCTCGTTGTTTACAACTTTCATTAAATCTGTATACGATGGATGTAACATAATTTTCCCTCACTTTTCTATTTATATGGTTATACTCTTATAAATTTTCCTCAGTGTCCTCATCTGTCAATGCGCCCTGTGCCCTTCCTGCTATTGTCTCTGGAAGAAGCGCTGAGAGCACAATCTGGCTGCTTTCCATAACCAGTACCGATTTTGTCTTACGTCCCTGCGTGGCATCTATGACTGTACCGTCCTCCTTTGCCTTCTGCACAAGTCTCTTGACCGGTGCGGAATCGGGACTTACAATCGCAATAATTTTTGATGTGTTAACGATATTTCCAAACCCTATATGAATCAGTCTGTTCACATGGCACCTCGCTGCCTGAGCCTGTCACTCAATGTTCTGTATCTGCTCCCTTACTTTCTCTATCTCCGTCTTTAAATCAATGCCGCGGTTGGAAATCGTAAGGTCATTTGCCTTGGAGAGTATGGTGTTTGCTTCCCTGTTCATCTCCTGCGCAATGAAATCCAGTTTCCTTCCTATGCTGCCCCCTTCAATCAGGGACTGCTTCATCGCCTCGATATGGCTCCTGAGACGCACCAGCTCCTCATCAACACAGACCTTGTCAGCATAAATTGTTATTTCCGTCAGAATCCTTGTCTCATCCACTGTGGCATCCCCAAGCATTTCATGGACTTTGTCTGTCAGCTTTCTCCTGTATTCGTCAATAATTTGTGGAGAGCGCTCCTCTATAAAAGAAACATGCTCCAGCATCCCGTCCAGCTTTGCAATCAGGTCATCTGCAAGATTTTTCCCCTCCCTGATACGAGTTTCCACAAAGCCTTCCGCGGCACCCCTGACTGCCTTTACCAGACCGTTCCAGATTTCCTCCTCGTCCAGGGTCTGTTCTTCCATGGAAAATACCTCCGGATACCGGGACAGCGTCGAGACCCTGATGTCATTGTCAAGCCCAAAATCCTCCGACATCGACCTGAGATATCCCATGTACTCCGCCGCAATGTCCTTATTGTATTTTATGCACACATTGCTCTCCGAAAAATCCTCATATGTGATAAATATGTCAATTTTTCCGCGCTGTATATAATTTTTCAGCTCGTTTCTAATAGAACCTTCAAAAAAGCCGAGCTTTTTGGGCATCTTGATATTCACGTCAAGATAGCGGTGATTCACGGATTTCATCTCAATGGTATACTTGCGCTCACCCTCCGTTATCTCACATCTTCCAAAGCCTGTCATACTTTTAATCATGTCATTCCCCCTGACTGTTCCTGCTGGCTGCAATTTTGAACATATTCTTCTGTATTATAGAATAAACCACTCCCCACGTCAATATTTTTCGCTCTTGAACTTGAAAACGCTGCCAAAAAATGCTATTGTAATTAAGTTATTACTACTTGTTCCATTTTTGTAATAATCTGGAGGAATAGTGTGAAAAAAAGACATTTCACCATCCTGATTTGTACGCCTGCTAAAGCAGGCAGATGGGAGTTAGTGTGAAAAATAAATTTTTCACACGGCAAATTTGTGCCTGCGCCCAAATTCGCGGGCAGTGGCAAGAATGGAGGAATACTATGAAAAAATTTATGGAAAAACACAAAAAACTGATATGGTGTCTGCGGAATTTTATCCCCATGATACTGTTTCCGGCCGCAAACTTCTACCTTTTTGAATGGTACACGCACAACCCATGGGAAACCATGAAGGTTCCCATACAGTTCCTTAATATATACTGTTTTGAGCTGCTTATGGCAATGTTTCTATTTATATTCGGACGCCTGAAATGGTCTTTGCGCCTGCAAAGTATTTTTTTTATGATTGTCGGGCTGGCAAACTACTATGTCATCAGCTTTCGTTCCGCACCGATTATGCCCTGGGACATCTACTCGATCGGAACTGCCATGAGTGTTGCAGGCAATTTTAAATATACCATTGAAAAGCAGACTGTTTTTGTCCTGATTGGATTTGTCCTGTTGATTCTGGCGGAATCGGTCGTCAATCTGGAGCTAAAGACCTCCAGTACGAGCTGGAAGAAACGTCTCTGGGCAGTGCGCATTGCCGGCGCGGCAGTGTTTATCATGCTTTTTGGCAGCTTCACGCATATGCTCCATCTCGACAGCACGATACGCAAATACGGAATGTACGACAAATTGTTTACACCGACTGTCATGAGCAAGCGGGACGGCACTGCCGTTGCATTTTTAATGGAATTAAAGTATGTCTCTGTGGACAAGCCGGATAATTACAGCGCTGCATCCGTCAGACAAATCCTTGAGCCTTATACGGATAACAGTGCGGCAGTCCCTGATTCCACGCCCAACATCATTGTCATCATGAACGAGGCATTTTCTGACCCTGCCATCCTCGGGGCGTTTGAAACCAATGAGGACTATATGCCATATGTCCATTCCATATTAAATGGGGATGTTGACAATACAATCTCCGGTTACCTGAATGTATCCGTGCTTGGTGGAAATACTGCTAATACGGAATTTGAATTTCTGACCGGAAACACAATGGCCTTTCTGCCCCAGGGAAGCGTGGCGTATCAGCAGTATCTCAAAAAGGAGACGCCCTCTCTCGCCTCCCATCTAAAGGCGCTGGGTTACGAGACGATTGCCACGCACCCTTACAACAGCACAGGGTGGGACCGGAACAAGGTTTATCCGCTCCTTGGATTTGACGAAATGTACTTTATAAAGGATTATAAAAATCCGGAACGGGTCAGAAAATATGTAAGTGACAAGGCATGCTATGACAAAATTATTAAAATGTACGAATCAAAGCCTGACAATACGCCATTTTTTGTATTTAACGTCACGATGCAGAACCACTCGTCCTATACCGATGAATTTGACAATTTTCATCCGGATATCAAAGTTTCAGGAAGCAAGTCAAAGTCACTGAACAATTATCTGTCCCTCATGAAAATATCTGACGAATCCATCCGGTACCTGACGGAATATTTTTCAGGTGAAGATGAGGACACTATCATTGTGTTTTTCGGCGACCATCAGCCCACAAATTCCGTCGTTTCAAATGTCTGGAAGCTGAATGGAAAAGACGGAAATGAACTGTCCGGTGAGGATGAGGCGAACCGCTACAAAGTCCCTTATTTTATCTGGTGTAATTTTGACATTGACAAAAGGACAAATGCCGATACGAGCACCAACTTTCTCGCCACAGAGATTCTTGAAACGGCTGGTATTCCAATGAATGCGTATGAACAGTATCTGGATAAGCTGGCAGAAAATTATCCGGTCGTGACATCCATACGCGCCGAAAACGCCAGCGGAAAAAGCACCGATGTCAAAAATGTAATGGGCGAGTTAAATAATTATGCCATTTTACAGTATCACTGTCTGTTTGGCAAAACGGCTCTACACTAAAAACCGGAGGGTAACTGCTATGAAATTAAAACAGAAATCAAAACAAACCCAGAAACCATATTGCAGAATCGACAGGCTGTATCTCTTATCGTTTTTGGTTCCGACTCTCATTATGTTAGTAATTTTTATCATCAGAAAAATTTATCCGTTTGGTGAGCGTTCCTTCCTTCATATTGACATGTACCATCAGTATTTTCCTTTTCTGGTGGAATTTTATCACAAGCTGAAAAATGGCGAAAGTCTGTTTTACTCATGGAATACGGGGATTGGTTCCAATTTTCTCGCACTTTATGTGTACTATCTGGCAAGCCCGTTTAACTGGCTCTGTCTCCTCATTCCTGAGAAATTCCTTATGGAGTTTTTGTCGTATATGGTTGTCTTAAAAACCGGGCTGTGTGGTCTGTCCTTCACATATTATATAAGGAAGCATTTTCACAGCAGTTCATGGAGTGTCCTGTGCTTTTCACTGTTCTATGCACTGTCCGGTTTCATGGCAGCATACAACTGGGACGTGATGTGGCTTGACGTCATCGTCCTTGCACCACTCATTATACTTGGCGTTGAGCGGCTTGTGAATGAGGGCAAATGCTATCTGTACTGCATCACTCTCGGACTTTCAATTTTATCGAACTACTATCTTTCCATTATGCTGTGCATCTTCCTTGTACTTTACTTCTTTGTACTTTTGATTGCAAGGCAGCCTTCCGCAGATGGCAGCTCTGCCCCTCTTGCCTTTCCAAGGCTGGACAAGATACAAAACTTTTATGCAAAAGCGGTTATCCGCTTTGGTGTTTTTTCCCTGCTTGCCGGCGGTATGGGTGCAATACTTCTGCTTCCGGAGCTTGCCGCGCTCCGCTTTACCGAATTCAGCGACATTAATTTTCCGACTAAGGTCAAGACCTATTTTTCCGTGATTGACATGCTTGCCAGACACTGTTTCAACGTCACGGTGGAAACAGGGCTTGACCACTGGCCGAATATCTATTGTGGTGTCGCGGTGTATTTGCTGCTTCCGCTCTATGTTATGCAGAAGAAAATCCCGCTGCGGGAAAAAGCGCCCAAGCTTATCCTGCTGGCTTTTATACTGATTAGTTTTTCGACCAACACGCTGAATTTTATCTGGCATGGGCTGAACTATCCCGATTCGCTTCCGGCAAGACAGTCATTTCTGTACATTTTCCTTCTCCTTACTGTATGCTATGAAGCCCTGATGCATATACGGGAACACTCCGGGAACGAAATGATGTCCTTGTTTCTGGGGATCCTGTTCTTTATTCTGCTGTGCGAAAAGCTGATAACGGACGACTCCTTTACTGGTGCCTGTTTTCTGGTCACTGGAATCTTCCTATTAATATATGCCGGCTTTATTCATTATTACAGGAATTATTACCACAACCAGGATAAAAACCGGGGTAATGTCAACAAACTGTTCTGCTGCTGCCTTATCCTCGTAGCCATTGCAGAATCAGGGGTGAACACTTACCTGACAAGCGTCCCCACCGTGTCGCGCACGACGTATCTATCCAACCACGACTCGTACCAGATATTGACTGACAGAACCGTCCAAAACGAGGAGAATGATTTCTTCCGGTTTGAGAAATTTGCGCGCAGGACGCAGAATGACGCGATGCTGATTGGCTTCCATGGCGGTTCCTACTTTTCATCGACCCTGAACTCTCTTGTATCGGATTTTTATGAAAAATATGGCATGAAAGGAAGCCGTGTCAACTACTGTTATGATGGTGCCACACCGGTGACTGCCGCACTGCTGGCAAACCGTTACATGCTGTATACGATTGACAGGGGCTATGACAGCCTGTTTGAACTTGCTGATACGGAAGGGAAGCTATATCTTTACAAAAACAATTATGCACTTCCGCTCGGATATATGGTGACAGAGGATGATACAGACGATGAACATCCGCAATCCCCCGAAAACCAGCCCGACGAAGCTGTTCCTACTGACAATGACGAGGAATTTATCACAGACGATATGTTCATGAATTCCTCCTTAAATGAGCTTTTCAGTGATGCGGAAGAAATCGAGGATAGTCTCCATGAGGATGACAAAATTGACAAGAGCCTGAATCCAATCCAGCGCCAGAATAAGCTGGTTCGTCATCTTGGCATCAATGATGAGGTTTTTGTCCAGATTGAAACAGAATCCAGCGGAGACCAGGCAGATATTTATATTGACAAGGATGCCCACTATTACGCTTATGCACCCAACACAAAAATTGATACAATTAAGCTAACCTACGAGGAACAATCCAAAAGCTTCAGCCAGATAAAGAAGAAGTACATTCTTGACCTTGGCTATCATAAGGCGGGGGAACGGTTGTCACTGAAATCGGAAAACGGCGAATCCCTGAACCTGACGGCATATCAGGTGAATGAATCCGTGCTGTCACAGTTTATCAGCCGCCTGAGCCGTCAGACCCTTACCATTGACGGTTATGATGAAACATCCTTAAAAGGACATATTTCTGTAACATCCGCCGGCCAGCTGGTTCTTTCCATTCCCTATGACCCCGGCTGGACTTTATATGTAGATGGCGTGAAAACAAACATGGATTTATTTGAGGATACCTTTATCAGCACATATCTCGGGGAAGGCTCTCATTCAATAGAGCTTCAATATTTTCCAAGGGGTTTTATACCAGGCGTGATTGTATCCGCCGTATGTGTTGTTTTGTTTGCCGGTCTGCTGTATATGGAGCGCCTGCACAAAAAAAACAACTAAAAAACAGCCTCGCTACAAGAAGAGAAAGGATTCGTCTCTTGCAGCGAGGCTGGCCTTTATTATAGTAAACGCTAAAAGCATCTGCGTTAACTATACTTACGGTTCAAGTATTTTCGAGTTTTTCTGCCGAAGCTCTGAGAATTCATAAAGAATATTGATAACCTTGCGAACATTTGGCAGTTCATCTTTGTCAAACATGGTTATGACATCATCCATGCATTGTTCCTGACAAATTTTTCCTATGCTGCAGTAACCTAACAGGTAATCGCAGCTCACATTAAGTTCTTTTGCTATTTTATAAAGAATATTCGCGTTAAATCCCTTGACGCCACTCTCTATTTCATATAAAAACTTTACTGATATGTTTGTATTCTTTGCGACATCTTCCCTCGTAAGGTTCTTTTCACACCGCACTTTTTGAATCCGTCTGCCTACTCTTGTAAAAAATTTATCATCCTCATCCTTTTTCATTTGTATCTTCCTTTCTTTCATAAAAATATTTGCACAGGTACTTTTTCCTGCTTCTTCTGCATACTTATAAGATACAATAACATAGGACATAATGAAATGACGTTATGCGACTAAATTTTACTCACGAAACGACATTAACATTTTGCATATGATGTTATAAAATGTACATGTTTAGGAATATTTTACCACGGAAACAAGGGTTGCTATTTACTTAAAGAAACAGACTGCGTAATGGAACAATGCAGAAACGGAGGTTAACGATGAAAAAAGAACTTATGACAGCTTTATTTGTAGCCAGTATATTATGTCTTTCAATATTTAAAATATCTGTTCCGGACAGTAAAGATACAGGAATTTCCATTTGTTGTGATTTAATGGATGATTTTAATTAAAATTCCGGCTTCACGCCGTAATGCCCTAAGAATTTTTTAATATCTTTTTTATTTCTTTCTCTATTATATAAATCACTTATAAAATATGCCGCAAGGCATATTTTTATATTTTCCCGCATGTCCTGTTCGTCGTGACAATTTTTATGAATATTACTCCATCCCTTTTCATATACAAGCGTATCTAATTTGTCTCCTCTCTCCGATTGCAATGCAATCTTTATCCCTCTGTCTGCCTTTTCAATAGCCTCGTCATATTCCTCTAAATCAGTAAGCAGATTTTTCCATGTTGCCAGCAACATCACTGCCTCTTCTGCACGTTCGGTCAAGTCTATCGCACTTTTCTCCAATGTCTCATAGACGCTGGCTATAATATGTACTCCAATATCGCTTTTCCTCTGTAGCCGATATGAAATAGCAATCTGATTTAACAACGTGATTTCTTCTTTTGAGTAAAAGTGTACTATACTTTCATGTATATTCCAATTGGGCACTGTTAAGTGCAATGCCTTTATAGCAGTATCCTGAAATTGGTCACAAGTTTTCTGTCCGGTTCTGTACAGTAAAACATTTTCCACTTCCATTAGGTACTGCTGATTTTTTATCTGTTCAAAATCCAATAATTGTTTCTGTTTTTTTAGAACCATCTCCATCTTTTCCCAGTCACCAAATTTACTTGCCAGAATGCCCTGTCTTGCAAGCATCAGGCACTCGTAATTATCCGTGACAAGCATTGATGTATACCATCCATAAGGTATGTCCAGGCGCTGCATCAGCTTTTCATAGTTGCTCTTTCTGATTCCCCTTGCGCCGCTCTCTATCCGTGCATAAGAACCGACATCACATATGTCTTCACTGACCTCCTCGCGGTTCAGATTTCTTTCCTCCCGGTATGTCTTCAAAATTTCGTTCAATAGCAATACTTCCTGGTCAAATTCCTCCAAAAGTTTATCCTTCCTGCCGCTTTTCATCCCCTGTGCCTTATAGACCTCCTGTAACGCCCAGTGCTGCATCTTGTATCTGCGCGCATCTTTCAGGCTTATTTTCTGTAACGCATCACCCATCATTTTTAATAATTCAGGTAGTTCCTGTATTCTTCCGTTCCCGGTCAGCAGGGAAATCGCCTTTCTGCAATATTCAATTTTTTCAAAAATATTTTCATCTATATACTTACAGTAAAGACAGACTGCCCTGGGATACACCTTCACTCTTTCGCTCTCGTCGACCGTGTAGCGTTCAATATAATCCAAGCATGCCCGCAATTCGGTTTTTATGTTTATGCCCATTCCTCCTTTTGTCTGCAGATACAGAAGAATGTAACTTATTTCTGTACTGCCAATAAAGCTTTCCCTCCCCAATCCGTCATCATAATCTGTGACCGTAATCTTAATTGCCTCTTTCATTTTGTCCACGTCCTGACAAATATACCCTTGGATATACTGGTAAAACTGCTCCTGGAGTCCCCTATGGCATGTGCGGTCCTTTGCCTCTGGCGCCTGGAAAAGTTCTTTTAGTCTTTTTTGCCGCACGGCATCATCATCCTCCTGGAGCGCAACAAAAATTTTTCTTTTCCACAAAAAATATTGGTATTCCTTTTTGGTCAGCAATGTGATGAAATGATCCGGAGACTTCCCCAGTCTCTGCAAAATCAGGTTTAAAGATAATCTGTCCGGAATGCATGTCCACAACTCATATCGGGACATCATTTTCTGGGAACAAATTCCATTACATACTTTCTCCTGGGTAATGCCCTGCTGTTCCCGTATATTCATTATCATCTGACCTATGGTATATGTAAAGCTGCCAGCAACCATACAGCACCTCCTCAAAAAATATCTTCTTAAAAAATGTACATGTGCACTTTTCATGCAACCCGCTTTAGTCTACATATACATTTTACAAAATATTTTAGAAAAAGTACATACCAAATTGCACAAGGATAGTCAAAAATTGTTACCAAAAATTTTCTTATCAATTGCGCCATCCTGTATTATAATACTATTCCGTCATGGGACTTTGGGCTGGAAGTTTAATGCCTGCCTGAACCAAAGTTTTCAGCATATATGTCAAATTACAAAAGAAAAAGGAGAAGTTATTATGAAAGAAGAAGCCGCAAAATTCACACTGCGCACCAGCAAGGATGTTTTATGGAAATTCCACTACATTGCTGACTACAGTGGGCGCTCCTCAAACCGCCAATTAAAAATCCTTTTGAAAAGGTACATCGCCAGCTTTGAGAATAAGCACGGTTCCATCGTGCCGAAGTAGTCAATTGCCGGATTTCAGAAGACCAGAATGCCAGAAGCTTTTCTGCTTCCGGCATTCTGGTTTATGTTTATCCTTTTATTGTCTGCGCATCTGGACGATTGCCATCCATATGATTACACCGGCGAATGCCGCAATCATAAGCCCGGCAGCTGACATGGTCCGGATATCGTGCAGCTTTTTCATCTCAGGGCTGTTTGCAAATCCAGTGGCTGCATTGATAAATTTCTCGTCCACAAGGCTTTCACTGCTTACTTTTTTAAGATTGCTATCTGTCCTTATCCGTCCTATGGGAAGTATGATTTCACCCCTGTCTGGAATCCTAATAGCTCTGTCATTAATCAAAACAGGCATTTCTTCCCCATTAGCAAGTACAGCCATGTAATATTGGGCATAGCTTTCCTTTGTCCTTAAAAGCATTACTTTCACCGCACTTGTTTCATATGCCGTATATGGAACATCCTGTGCCGCAGGGCGATACACGCCCATTGGCTTTAGATTTGCTGCATTTATTTTGAGTCTGAAAAAATCTTCATGGTCATCCCGTATTGACCTTGTCACATCTGATGCGTCAAACAGCGGGATATCTTCCCCGCCCTTATATCCTTCAAAACCATATGACGCTTTTTCGATTTCGCCAAGCGCGAGAATCCTGCTCTTGGCGTATGTAAATTTTTCATATGGCGGCAGGTATACAGCCAGCCATACGCTGGTCAGTATGATGAACATAATAATGACCGCCATGAATCTTCTATAGCTTCTAATCATTTGCTGTCTCCTTGTAATTCATATTATATAATCTGTGCCTCCCTAAAACGTGTAAGTACTTCTTCAATATCTTTTTTTGAATACTGCATTGCCCAGCCCCATTTCGGAACTGACACTTAAGGTCGTTATTAATACATTCGTTTCCTGTTAGGTGGCTATACTCATCCGAATCAGCCATTTTATCATTACGCAGGCATTCCCTGAGCAGACAGGTTTCACCTTTATGCTGGTTTATATGATAAAACGACTGCATTTGAACCCCAAGCATACCACATACCCCTGAAACGATACCCTTTGTAAGGGTAATATCGAGAATAAGCGCTATAACCATAAGGACACTTTTGGGAAGATTGATATAATACTGCCCATCTCCAAATACAAGTCCCCGCCCTGAGTCAGTGCCCTGACTAATGCAGCCAAATTCTGCTGTATTCTCCTGATACGCAGTCTTCAGATAATCAAACACTTTTTCTGCATCTTCCGGACTGATGGAAAGTTCAGATATAAGGCACTCTTTTATTTTTTGACTGCCTCCGCTTTTACAATATTATCCATTTGTTTTCCTCCAGTATTCATCTATTATGATTGAAAAGTACAATTGTATGACATGCTACTCTTGAATTTCATTTTCAATAAACACATCATAAGGAATTTCCTAAATATCAGAGAAGAAATTGGCATATAATTTCATTGTCCAGTATGATATGATGAATATCGAATATTGTATCGATTTGTTTCCGGTTGTTAACGCAAGTGTCGATATTTATCACAATTGGATAATCCTTTATTTATTTTCAATGATTACCGCCTTTTTTAAATTCTGGTTCATTGCGCATCACCTCTTTTCTAGTACTTACTTTACAATAATTTTCTGGCAATTTTAAACTGGGTATGCCATAAGCAAAAATGCTGTAAATTCAACATTGCATAGTTTTCCGTCAGGATAATAGCCGAAGCTCTCCGTGATGGTTCTCTCCCTGTCGGCCGATGTCGTGACCCTGCCCGTCAGGCTTCCGTACATGTTGTAGGTGTAGCGCGTGGTGCTGCCGTTCCTGTCGGTGCTTGACACGAGGCGTTTTTCCCTGTCGTAGCCGTAATATTCCGTCTTCCCTGACGGGTCGGTGCGTTTCACCATCTGCCCGGACGTGTCGTACTCCATGAGGGTCGTGTGTCCCTCGCCGTCCGTGGAGGATGTCATGTTGCCCATGAGGTCGTAGGTGTAGCTTTCGTGGCTTCCGTCGGCTTTCCTGATGCCGGTTATGCGTCCCCACTTGTCAAGGGTGAATTCCGTGCGGTTGCCGCATCCGTCCGTGGACGCCCTGACATTTCCCATGGCGTCGTACTCCCACTGCTGGGTGCTCCCGGCCGCCGTGGCTGCACTGAGGCGCCTGCCCATGAGGTCATATGCCATGCTGACGCCGTTCCCCATACCGTCGGTACGCTTTAACAAATCTCCCGCGGCATTGTATGTGTTCTCCTCAAGGATGCTTCCTGCCGGCGATGTCACCCTGCTTAACCTGTTGCAGAGGTCGTAGCTGTAGGTGAAGCCCGACTTGTCAGAAAGGTACTGCATGGGGCTGGTGCGTTTTGCCACGTTTCCATTTTTGTCATACAGTGTTTCCTGTATGCCGCCTTTTACAAACTCACCATGAGAAACTTAATTATTTTTCAGCCCTCTTAATGCCTTTAAAAAATCTTGCGAGCATTTTACCCCAACTACACCCAAGTCATTTTTATCCACATTATTACCACCCATTTGAAAGCTCATTACAAAATCATGTAGGTTCTTACTCGCCAAGTAAACATTATTGCCCACTTGGTCATGTATCCAAATATAAATGAACTTATTATATTTATCCATACACAACAAGTTACCTCCATCAATACATCCAATTGGGAGCAAATTGGGAGGAATTTGTCCTAAATATAATTTTTGTATTTTAAAAATATTATCGTTTCCATATACTCCTGAAAAAAAGGAAAATGTCTCCATTCCATCCTTCGTCGCTAAGGGTGTTTTTTGTATGGCCTTAAACCCCATCCCCTCCTTAACATATACCCCGCCAAAATTGTCTAACACAAATTTATACTCACCATCGAGTTCTCCATTAAATAATTCCGTTAGTCTGTCCCAATCTTTTGCATCAATGGCATTATCAATATTTTTATCAAAAATATCATAACATTTTCTTTCAAACTCATTCATTTTCTAAACTCCTTCTCAAATCAGATGCCGAACCAATATGTGGTATATTTGCATGCAAATCAGTGGGTATTAACTGGATAACAGTATTGGAATAATGATGCGGGGTCAGTCCCTGCTCCCTTAACCATTCCCTTGCCGCATTGCCTGATGCAAATTGCCCATTACTATGTTGTGCCAAATATTCATATACTCTGCCGAAATCATCATATGAACCATTTAGAATACCTTCCGCAAACGTTATATCCATTTGAGACCATTCGGAAAAATCAGGTCTTCCATCCTTAAATGGTATACCTTTACCTCCTGTTATAGCATTAACCTCTTCTATATCCGAATGCCAAATGCCATTACCAGCTTCCCCTTCCCAATGTCCATTGTTTCGTGGTATCCTTGTCCTATCACCTGGGTCATTGTATTCACCTGTAATTCTCTTTCTTGCCTCCTCAGCACTACCACTCTTTTTTCGTATTTCATCATACTTATTTCGTGCCTCTTGTTCAGACATTCCATTATCCGTTAAATACTGAATCGCAGTCTGTTTATTAGGGCAATCCCAAGTTGTGTGCCCACTCGGGTCAACATACCCAACCGGATTGTTATGGCAGTAGGTATAGAGGT
>ERZ778504.1190-NODE-1190-length-20294-cov-12.108602_pt1 | contig 20294 bp, 14 predicted proteins | sample MGYA00510046_ERZ778504 | MGnify/ENA primary metagenome ERZ778504 (study PRJEB29527, sample SAMN07138964) | mouse gut metagenome | material: feces | host: mouse | place: China:Nanjing | collected 2016-01-25 ...
GTCGAAACTGCACGCCTCGATGAGAATTTACACGATACCCCACGCTGATAATCATATCGAGGTTGTAGTACGCAATATTGCGCTCAACCTTTCTATCACCCTCGTTTTGAACTGTTGCAAAAAATGCAACAGTTCGATTCTGCTCTAATTCAGCACTTTCATAGATATTCTTAATATGTCTTGAAATGGTCGACTTGTTGCGTTGAAACAGCTCCGCCATCTGGTCAGCAGTGAGCCATACAGATTCATTTGCAAGCCGAACCTCAATCTTCGTCTCGCCACCCTGCGTCTGAAACAATATTATCTGTCCGTTATCCATAAATCTTTCTTAATAATGCTGATAATAGTCACCTGTCTTCGTATAGTCCGGCTCATCATTGATGGCCCGCACCACATCGGTAGCCGAGAACCACCAGCCGTTGTTCTCGTCATCCCATACCGCCCTCACCTCGCGGTCATTAAAAAACCGTATAGACTTCTTGCTCATAACTTTCAATTTATTGGCCGCATATTTACCATTGCCATTTATTATAAGGATTACGTCCAATGGTAATTGGCGGAATCGGCTTTAGGGCTTCAATAAAAGAGTGATAATTATTACGTGCAGTCGCATCCCACTCAATTTCATGAACTGGGATAATTCTGAATTCAAGACCGTTATTTATTTTTTCTCTTGATAACCCCATCGCCCTGAGGTTTCTTCGAATTGATTTGACAGAATTTTCATCATACGTGATTATTGAGAAACGAGGTTTCCGTTTAGCTGTGATTACAGAACTTAATTGCTCTAAAAATGGCTTAAAGTATATGCCGTCAATTTTGCCAAAAGATAATCCATAAACAATTATATCATCTGTATCAAGCAAATCATTTGCCAAATTGTGCGGTTCAATCTTATCACATTTGAACATGAAATCATATTCTTGCGGAAGATTTAGATCTTCATTAAAACCTAACACTATATTTTTATCATTTAGCGAACCATGCATATATTTAATTGGGGGCATCTCATTTTCTGAATAACCTGCAAAATTGCTAAAAATATAGGTCGGATTGGTATAGTTGAATGTGTAGATGAGGTTAAAACCTCCGTTTCTCCTTATGGCCTTAAGGATTTCAGTAGGTATTGTAATGTCAATGTCGTGATTACGCCTATGAGGATAAACAGCTGACAGATAAGTTTGAAGTTGGTAAGCAAGAGAATTATAGCTACGCTCATCCTCCTGTACCAGTTCATTATTAACAGGTAGACCTTTTTTAGAATTTACATAGTTATACAACTCTTGTTCAATATCTATCCACCTGATGCGACCTAACTCATCTTCATGCTGTCTGACAAAATTATAGAAATGGTGATGTAGTGATTCAGTTAGGTATTTGCCGGTCGGCGGTTCATTAAACGGCCAAAAGCTATAGTCTTTACCAGCCCGAACATTAACAAAATTTGCATATGAAGCCCAGAATCTGAAAGCAAGGTCGAATCCATTACCTAAAATCAATAGTTTCTTTCCCATTGTATTATGATTTTAAGGTTCTGCGGCTATTGAGATTGAGTCATCGGAGAATGTCGAGTATGGGCGCGGTGAGGAGTGGCGCTTGAAGCTTTCAGCCTGCTCGAGAATTTCCTTGTATACCTCGTCGCGTATTTTTGGCGGATAGCCGGCACGGGCAAGGAGAACAATGACGTTCATCTTCAGTGTTGCGCGCAGATCGCTACGGTTAAGCCAGTCTTCTACATCGCTTTGCTCCTCAACCATCGTCTTTATAGACTTGGCGAGCGCGATCAGCTTTTCATCAGAGAAGTTCTCGATAAAGTCATATTTTACAGCCACCGCTTTTAGTATATCGAAGAAAGCTTTTTCAGCGAGTGAGAGACCGATGGCATCACCTGAACTACGTTCTCCAGCCACTTCCTCCATCAATTTCACCATCTCGCCGACAACATCATCAATAACATCATTTGCGAGTGCCGCATCATCCGAACGGTCGTTATACTTCTTTACTATATCTTCAAGGCGCTTTGTAAAGTCGACACCTTTCTGCTTGTTCACTTTGCGCAGCGACTCAATAACCTGTTTGAGAAGCTGCTCCATCAGTTTGACCTTTGTGTTCTTGTACGGTATCTGATTGATGCGCTTCATATAGTCCGACGACAGCAGATCTATCTCTTCATCCGAGGCAACACCAATCTTAGCAATCTCTTCCACTATGTCAGATACGAGAGCGTCTTTCAGCATCTCTGCAACACGTTTGTTCATCCTGACGGCATCCGGAGCATTGCCCTTGGTAAGTTTTGAGATGATGCTTCGTATGGCAAGGAAGAAATGGAGGTCGTTGACTTCAGCTTTGCTCAGCAAGTCGGAGTTACAACAGATGTCGTATGCGCCTTTCATCTTCTTGACATGACGCATAAAGCGTGTCTCCTCCGCCTTTGTCTTCTGGACATATTCCGCTGCCTTGTTCAGCACATCAAGCTGCTGAAGTGGAGTACCGGTAAAGTAGACCGACCAGTCAAACCTATTGAACATACGGCGAATGATGTCAAGTTCATCCTTGACAACCTTTACGGCTTCTTCTATAGTTTCAAGATCGGGACCGTCAACATCACCATTGCCACCATACTGATGCAAAGCCTCGTTCATCTGTCGTTTGATACCAAGATAATCCACAACAAGACCTTTTTCTTTGCCGGGATAAACACGGTTCACGCGAGATATTGTCTGAATCAAGGTGTGCATCTGGAGCGGCTTGAAGCAATACATTGTATCGAGGCTTGGAACATCGAAGCCGGTTATCCACATATCCACAACTATAGCTATCTTGAAGTTGCTCTTAACTTCCTTGAACTGCTTGTCAAGAGTCTTGCGATACTCATCGTTGCCGAGATGATTATACAGTTCTTCGCTGTCTTCATCCTTGTTTCGGGTGATGACCATTGCCATGCGTGGCATCGGCTTTATCTGCTCACGCTCTTTATCTGTAAGCGTTTCTCCCGCCACACATTCCTTGACTTCCGCCCATTCCGGACGTATGCGTATGATTGCCTGATAGAGATTCCACGCTATGCTGCGGCTACTGCAAACAATCATTGCCTTTCCGAGCACTGTAGAACCTTCTTCCATTCTGCGCTCATAATGCTCCACGATATCTTTGGCGATGTTCCCTAAAAGATCCGGGTCATTGAGGATTACATCTATGCGGGTCATTCGCTTTTTGCTCTCCTCAATCTGGTATTCGCTCGCACCCTCATCCTTACACTCCGAGTAGTATTTCTCTATCTCCTTGACCTTGGCCGAGTCAATCATCACTTTGGCAGCACGACCTTCATAGACAATCTTACGGGTGATTTCGTCTGCCACAGCCTCAGTCATTGTATAGCGGTCTACGATTGGGCCAAATACATCGAGGGTGTTATCAAGTGGAGTGCCGGTAAAGCCGACGTATGTGGCATTAGGCAACGAGTCTCGCAAGTATTTGGCGAAGCCATACTTGCGTGTCACTCCCTTCTCGGTAATCTTTGTCTTCATACCGAGACCAGCCTGTGAGCGGTGGGCTTCATCGGAAATACAGATTATGTTGGCTCGGTCACTCATCAGCCCTGTTCCCTCCTCAAACTTCTGGATGGTTGTGAGGAACACACCTCCGGCAGCACGTCCGCGCAAAAGTTCACCAAGGGCTTCGCGACTATTTGCCTGCACTATGGTCTTGTCGCCGATATATTTGGTGGCATTGAGAAATGTTTTGGATAACTGGTCGTCAAGGTCAGTGCGGTCCGTTATCAGTACGATTGTCGGACTACTTAGCTTCTTGGAACGCATAAGCTGCTGAACCAGGAAGAGCATTGTGTAAGACTTGCCGCAACCGGTAGCTCCGAAATATGTACCGCCCTTGCCGTCTCCATCAGGATTTAGACGTGAGTGACGGAGAATATTGTCATATAATGCTGTGGTGGCAAAATACTGCGGGTAGCGACACACAATCTTATCTTCATCTTTCGGTGTATCCGGCAGGAAGATGAAGTTATGCACAACATCAATAAGCCTTTCCTTGCGGAACAGGCCGTGCATCATGGTGAACATTGAATCGAAAGCTCCTTCAAGCACAGAGTCAGTGGCTTCCGCTTTGTTCCAGCCATAGAAATATTCGTATGGAGCGAAAAGCGAACCCATCTTGTTGTTCACTCCATCGCTTATAACCACAAATGCGTTATAGCGGAACAGTTTGGGTATATCGCGGCGATAGCGGCGAGTGAGCTGCTTGTAGGCGTTCTCAATGGTAGTATTCTGCTTGATGGCATTCTTGAACTCCAGGACAACAAGAGGTAGTCCATTGACAAAGACAATACCGTCGGGAATACGGTGATGCTCTCCGTCGATGGCAAACTGGTTGACAAACTTGAAGATGTTTTTGGCACCCTTGATTTGCTCATCAGCTTTGAACTCGTCATAATTGACGAGATTGATATATAGGTCCGGCAACTTCGGATCTGTGCGACGCAGTGAGAAACCCCGTTGAATCAAACGTAGAGCCTCTACATTCTCCGCATATACACCGCCGCCTTCCGATGTTTCAATCTTGGCGATAGCACGGTTTATCTCATCTTCCGTAATACCTTGCGCCTTATGCTGTTCTCGAAGGAAGACCCGCAGGTCATCATAGAGAATAACGTCGCGAGTGTCACGGTTGATATTCTCGCCGTGAACATAGTCATAGCTCTCAGCCTTGAAAAGCTCGACAAATGCCTGCTCTAATTGCGCTTCGTTGAATACTGCCATGATTATTTAAATAATTCTTTTCCAGAATCCGTCAGAGTATATTTTTGCTTTGAGCTTGTTGGCTTGTCTGGATTTGTCATAGCTACATACCCAAGTTCAATTAAAGGATTTAAAATCTTTCTCCTGAATTCGATGCCATCCGGGTGATTAATAAATCCAATAATTTCTTTAATAGTTGATGGATTGATGTTTAGATATTCGATTAATTCAATTGTATATTGACACAATAATGACTTATCTATATATTTTTTAGCCTTATCCCAGACTTTTACAGATAGCTGTTCAAGTATCTGTAAAAGTTGGCTTTTATTTGTTATATTGCATTGATATATAGATGTTTGAACTTTAACAAATGATTGCCCAAGTATCTGTAAAAGGCGAGTATCAAGGTCCGAATGAGCCTCTGTTGACGTTTCCAATCTATTGGAGTTAATCATATCCTCACGACATGGAATAGTCATCAAGAAATAAGTTCTGTCTTCATCCGTATCTATTACAGCCTTATCAGAGCCGTTTTCCCGGAGTGACTTTTGAATGGTCGGTATTCCGGTTGCACGTCCTTCTGTCAAATCCAACTCTTTAAGAAAATCTCCTAATCTGCGGTTACGGTATCTTCTTGCCTTCAATCTTTGAGCCGCTTTTATCGCTTCCGTTGTTATTGACCTATCCGGTCCGGAATAACTCAAAATGTCGATATGGGTTGGTTCTATAGTAATCTCAACCGGTTCGCGCTCTTGATAATCACGATGATATAGTGCATTTACTACTGCTTCTTCAAAAGCCTGATAGGGATAATTATATGCCTTGTCAGACTTCTCTTTGTCATCCGGCTTTGAAATACGTTTTTTAATCACATTGGTTCGCAGATAAGACAGAGCCTCGCTTATCATCTTAGGTACGGGTCCAACAATCTTAGGCACCTCTACTAATATATCCGGATTTTCTATACTTCCCTCCGGAAATAGCACTATATCGACCTGAGTTGCAGGAAAGAATTTTTCGGGATGTTCGCAAAACATCATTGCCGCCACATTCTTTACAAGACGATTCTCAGATGGGCCGGTCAATAGATTCATCTCATCGAGAATATCTTCCAGCGGTCTACCTGCAAAATTTTCGGCCAATTTACTTTTTACGGTTTTCAGATGTTCATAGACCAAAACGCCGGAAATATCTTCAATCTTGATTGCCTCATTTCCCCGCTCGTCAAAGGGTGTGCGGTCGGCTAAGGCGCGCACTTCATCCAGTGTCTCTCCTCTTGCTTCAATGGTGGAAGCTTTGCTCCGTATATAATATTTAAGTGGAGACTTCCCTTTGGAGATAACACTTTCGGGGACACAATAAGGTCTATTTGGTCCCGTCGGAACCCATATAGCAAGTACGGTCTGGCCATCAACCTCCTCCTTTGAAACCCGCGTGTTATACGAAATCGACCTAAGATTGGATGAGGTGATTTTCGCATCATATCCAACCATATCCTTCATAATCTCATCAATCGTCTCAATAGGCAGACCTTTTACCGGTCGTTTGGCTATGCCGTTTTCATCTTGCTCCACACCAACAAGAATATATCCGCCGCCGATATTGTCCAAATCAGTTGCAAAGGCGCAGATTGTATGATAAATCTTATCCGGATTCCAACCACGCTTGAACTCAATGCGGTTGTCCTCTACCTTTTGCTTATTCAGCAGATCCTCTATGTTTATAGGTAAAGCCATGTTCAAATTAAAATATTTCGAATTTGTAGTATGTTATAACACATCGCCTGTATCACGGCCGATATTCTCGCCATGAACATAGTCGTAGCCTTCCGCCTTGAAAAGCTCGACAAATGCCTGCTCTAATTGTGCTTCGCTGAATGCTGCCATGGTTACTTTCTTTTTCTCTTTTCTTTAGGTCTTGATGCACGAAATATTTTATATTTTTCAACACAATCCTGAATAAACGTCTCTTTACCCTGTTTCTCAAAAAGACCTTTTATAACATCTGCACATGACTGAGAGTATTTATGTATAGGGTGTGCTTTTTCGCCATGCTTTATTTCAGTATGTCTCTTTGGCTTATTTTTCAAATCTAATGAATATATTATAGCTTGCATTTGATAAAAATTCAAACCAAGTTGCTCCTGAAGTTCTTTTGTGGTTAAAGGATAGACCGCATTTGTGTCAATAACAGAGTCATTAACATCAATTAAACCATCGATGCTTCCAATTAGTTTCAAGGTCGGAAGGCCTTCGCCTTCTTTTTCTGTGAAATGTCCTTCTTGTATGAAATTTAATTGGTCCAGTAGACTTTTGTCGAGCAAAACACTTTTATCACCATATGAAATCTCTCCGTTATATCGATCAAGTATGTTGATTTGCCTTGGTCCTACTATGGCAATCTTCTGGATATGCTTTATCCAAAGGATACGCTCTTTTTCGCGTTCATTATCTAACAAGGATTTTAGTTCAGGATACTCGATTTCTTTAGTTTCGCCTCTATATCTGTAATAAATAGCACCTTCCCTTAAAAGCCCATCTTTGTTCTTCTTACATACAATAGGTTTCTCTTCAGCTTCCTCAACAATTAAAAAGCCAAAACAACGTTTCGTACCCTCAATGACAACCTCACGAATCTCCGACCACCATTTAATATTCGGGGAGAAGAATTCCCTTAATTTACCATCGATGTCTTTAGGATCAGTATCTTGAAATTTTGTCGACGCCATTCCTATAGGTATATGAGGTGAATCTTGTACACCAAACATAATGAAACCACCTCGATTATTAGCCATACCTACTAAGGTCTTCAAATATTTTAGTAAAGCATCGCCCTTTTGGAAATTTTGTTTGTATTCCAAATTAGCGCTTTCTCTTTTTTTGAGATAGCCTTTTGAGTCGGTGTCAAATGAGAACTGCATATATCAGATTGTTGAGAGTTTAGTGAGAAGAAGATGAAGAACTTCTAACATTGTGTCATTCTCTTTATCCAGTGTGGTAGATAGGTTGGAAATATCTTTTATTCGTCTTTCGAACTCATTTATTTTTTCTGAAGGTGGAATTGGCAATTCAATGTTAGAAAGCCCCGTTTGAGTAATTAAGTTTTGAACACCACCGCCTATCAATTCTTGGTAATTAACATCTTGAAGCACTTGATAAGAGTATTCGTAGAAGGGTGATTTAGCGACAAGAACATTGTCAGCCGTCCAAGCAGGAGTCAGATAGCGATTAACAACGCCTATGGTGCCCACACGACCAGTAGTTAAAAACTTATCTGTTTGATTGGCTTCACGAGCATATCCAATTGTACCTGAAGCTCCAGAAACAGGATATTTATACTCAACATTAGGAGAATCGACCCTATCTGATAATGATTTACCACTCGAAATTGTCATAATATCCCCCAATTTACCCATACGCCAACCCTGGGGGAGGTTTTCGGGGTCTATGTTATCAACGAACATTTTGCGGTAGATGGTCTGGGCGGCAGATTCAAGAGTTGCTATGAGGCGGCGATTGTTTTCAATACGTTGCTCCACAGCCTGATACTCCGCAACAATCTTCCGCTGCTCCTCAATCGGCGGCACCGGTAACATAACATCACACATCTCATCCCACTCAAAAACCTCACGGGCAGAGCCATGAGACTTGAATCGAGCATACCTGTCAAACTCCGAACGACGAAACCACATCATTAGATATTCAGGGAGTAGATTATCAGTGTCGGTAACTTCAAAGACAATGTAAGCCTGTGAGATAATGCAAGGTTTATCTCCCTCATACAAAGCAACGGTTATTTTATCGCCATTACGAGAGGTAACCGGCACATATCCAAATTGGCGAGGTTGTACTACCTTGTAGTTTGCCATGTCCGTGCCAATCGTATTTGCAATAGACGGTATGAATTGCTTGCTTATACTTAGTCCAAGCAAATTATTCACCGCAAGGTCACGATTGCGGACATCAACCTGACGTATGTAATCTCCAAGTCTCTTCATGTATGTTTTATTCATTCTCTGCATCTGGCGATTGAGCGTTATCAGTAGGAAATGCTACCGGACGAGGCTCTAAATGGAGCTCTAATTCGGCATAGGCTATTTCCAGTTCATCAAATATGTAGCGAAGACCTGTGAGCTTGTTGCGATTGTTGGCATTCTTCCATAGATAGACACCTTCGCCAATCTTCTCATACTTGCGTTGCTCTTCGCCCATTACATGATGAACCCACATGTCCTTCTGTGCAAGAGTTTCAAGCTCATCAGGGTAACGACGATAAACTTCTCTGACAACATCTATCAGCATATCTACCCAGTATGTTTGCTGGTGTTCTTCGCCAAATAGGGTATAACCTACAAGACTTCTATTGGTAGGATTGAAGTCTTCATCTTCAAGAGAAATTTCTTCGAGCGGTTTCGGAAGCGGTTTGAAATTAGTTGTCGGGAATGGATATAGTGAGAATAGTTTGTCCTTGATCTTGTTAGCGCGGTGTTCAAGGTCGCTTAAATGCCATGTGTCGTATGACGTAAGTTCCTGTGTCAGCCGATAGATTGAACCACGATAACCGTTTATGAACTGACCGTTCACCATCTTGCCATTCTTCTTATCCTCAAATTTATTGTTGCTCAACTCGGAATTAACACCTGTAAGGGTAAGGTTGGCAAAAGTATGAAGGTATTGTTCGTGAATAGCGTCAGCCTCATCACCCAATTCTTTTCTCCATTCCGGAGTCAATGTTTGGGGCATGATGTGTTCGATAGTCGCATCTCCACTTTGCATTTGCTTCTTGACATCAATAAACTCCGTGTGATTGAAATTTTCAAGCCTCTCAAAAAGAAAATGCTGGGCTGCCTTGGGCATCAAGTATACTTTTCGCGTCAAAATATTCTCAGCAAAAACATTGTCGCGAGGTATACGGAAGTTACCTTCACGTCGGAGAATGTGATAGGCAAGAATATCATGATATGGTACAGACAGAAGCTGTTCTGCTTTCTCATATTCCGAAATGGAGCGTAAGACGTCTCTATGAAGAGCGCAAAATGTCTGTGTCAGTGAGTTTGATGACATCGAACAGATTATGCGGCGTGCGAGATAATCTTCAACCAGATCAAGAACTTTCCAGACTTCATCCTCACTGAAGCTGTTTTCAACAGCATATTTGAGGAACGAAATCAGGAACACGTTGATAACATCCGTGTCGAGATTTCTCAGCTGAGCCATTTTTTTACTTAGCCGAGCACTTCTGACCAGTTGATCGTCCTGCATTACTTCAATCTCCGCCATATTGATCATGTGATAATAGCGAACATAATCAAGCATCGAGGCCAATTCTGCTTTACGGTCTCGACCTTCCTCCTCCATATATTTTTTCCAATGGAAGTAAAGATTGTTAAGTTTTACAGGCCGCAGAAGGTTGTCAGAGATTGTTATATAATCTCGGAGGAACATCGTTGGCGAATCATTGGTCGCCATCTGTATCTTATGCCAATATTTCTTATAGCACTCTTCCTGATCGACCGGAGAAAGAGACATGAGAAGATAGTTTCGTATCTTATCAGCTTCTTCAAGAGCCAGACCAGTGGAGTTAAGGCTCTCAAATATCAACTGTGGATCATCGTCATTATCAAGGTCTATGCAAATTACCTGAAGTCTATCGACAACATCAAACAGCTCATCGAATGTAAACTGCTGTGGCAATGAAGTCAATTTCTCATAAAAGAAATTGAAATTGTGAGTGATTTTTGATTCCTCGATGAATTGATTATCATCGTATGTAAACAGGCGGTCATAAGCAATGCGGTCCTGCTCAATGGGCAATAACTTGTATTTACATGTCGGATGCGAGCCATACTTAGACCACAACATATTGTCATGGGTCTCTTCAAGCAGGCCTTCCTGACTGACTTTCATCTTCCCGTCCTTCACTGCTTTGATTGCAGCGAGCATTAGTAAGGATGTTGTAGTCAGTCGTTGCTGTCCGTCTATGATAAGACGGTCGAGACCGGAACCTACTGGTGCGGTAACTATTGAGCCAAAGAAGTGGCCGTTTCTATGGCTGTCCTTAAGTTTTACAAGGTCTGAGAAAAGCTGATTACAGTTCTCTTTCTTCCACGAGTAATTACGTTGGTATACAGGTATTACAAGTTGGGAACGACCATTACCCCAAACTTGCTGTAACGGCATTGCTGTCCCTCTCATTTTACATCAGATTTTGATTTCATAACCAAGGGATTTGAAAATTTCAAGAACGGCAGCGCGGCTTTCAGCCTCTTTACGGAGGATGTCGGTAAGCTCGCCTTGAAGCTCTTTCATGCGTGTATCGTAGTCAATGGTTTCGTCCCGGTTGACAAACTCAATATACTTTGAGGGGACAAGAGAAAAGCCTTTTGCCTTGACCTCATCGAATGAAGCGGAATAGCAGAACTCAGGTTCGTTGGCATACGACTCTGAGGCGCCTTCTCTCTGCCAATTGTGGTAGGTTCGCGCTACTTTTTGAATATCCTCATCCGTAAACCGCACATATTTCTTCTCGAACGGTTCGCCCATCTGGCGCATATCAATGAACAGGATTTCACCCTCACGGTCTCGATAGTGGATTTCTTCTCCATTACGGCTGATTACGCGGCCTTTTTTATTCTTGTTGAGAATCCACAGGGTTACCGAAATATCAGTAGAGTAGAACAGATTTCGTGGCAATATCACAATTGACTCAACGATGTCATTCTCAATCATCTTACGGCGGATTGCGCCCTCAATACCGTCAGCAGAAAGTGCTCCGTTTGCGAGAATGAAACCGGCGACACCATTATCTGACAGCTTGCTCACCATGTTGAGTATCCAGCCATAGTTTGCATTGGATGTCGGAGGGGTATCATAGCCAGTCCAACGCTCGTCATCAGTCAATTGGTTATCGGCTCGCCAGTCCTTCTGATTGAACGGAGGATTTGCCATGATGAAGTCAGCTTTGAGGTCCCGATGACGGTCATCGGTAAAGGTGTTGGCTGCATAGTCTCCCAAATCCGCTGCAATACCGCGAATGGCAAGGTTCATCTTTGCAAGCTTGAAAGTGGTCTTGGTGTACTCCTGACCGTAGACCGACACCATACGGCGATTTCCGTGATGGATCTCGACAAACTTCATTGACTGCACAAACATACCGCCCGAACCGCAGCACGGGTCATAGATCTTACCCTCGTATGGCTCAATCATTTCGGCAATGAGATTGACAATTGTCTTAGGCGTATAGAACTCGCCTTTGCCTTTTCCCTCTTTGATGGCGAACTTCGACAGGAAATATTCATAGACGCGTCCGATTATGTCATTGCCATCGGCCGATGCAAGTATATCATCAAAGCCGTCGATCTTATCAATGAGCGAACCAAGCTTTTCAGCCTCAATGCCGAGCGAGCTATAATAGTTGTTGGGAAGAGCGCCCTGCAACGGCTTGTTCTCCTTCTCAATGTCCGATAGAGCTTTGTCGACCTTAGACGCAATGTCGGGCTGCTTGGCGTTCTCCTTCAGATACGACCAACGGGAAGTCTCAGGCAGATAGAACACATTTTTTGCAGCGTAGAACTCAACGCTGTCAACGAAGTCCTCCAGACCATCGGCAATTATCTCCTGACGGCGTTTCTCAAAATGAAACCCGGCATATTTCAAGAATATCAGAGAGAGGACAACATGCTTGTACTCGCTTGGCTCGATTGAGCCACGCAGAGCATCACACGCCTTCCACAACATCTCTTCCATCGGAAGACTTTCTTTCTTATTTTGAGTTTTTTTAGCCATATAATTTTCTTTTACAAAATTACACTTTCCCATTCTATCTTATTGCCCGGAACGCCTTTTATTCTTCTGTTCCATGTAAATGACAGCAGCATTATTCGAGATAGAATCCATTTTCTCCCTATTGCTATATGGAAGCGTGCTTAGCCAATTAAAGATATTCAGAAGAGCATACATACCGGCCCTATTGGCATAGCGTGCATTGCCAGCTCGGATATCTTCGCAAGTATTCAAGAATCTATGATTCCCATCGTTGCTGTATTCTACGAGGAAACGCATGAGTCCTTGTAGATATATCGGAACAATATCCCGCATTTCACTTTTACCGAAGAACTTGCTATGCTCTGTTATTTTTGAAGGAACGAACTCAAACGGGATAAGCTTGATTTGAGACATAAACTTGCATATCCAGTCAACAATGAGTCTTACTTTACCCGGAACGCTATTATCCAAGTCAAACTGGTCGTTAGTTTCCATATCTTTAAGTAACTCGACCAAATCCTGACCATCATATACATGGAATGCTTCCGAATACTTCTGTTTGATCTTCGTAGTTTGGAATTGAGCGACAGCCTCTCTTATATCATCTAATATTATTTCCTCATCTGCCGGCTTGTCATAATACTGACGTTTTAGCCATGGGGTATCTTTAGGAATAAGATATGGAAGTACGTCCTTCCACCGTTCACCGCCTGCAGTGTAAACGAACCAAGGGATATCAACTCTCAGGCGATACAGATTTACGATTGCGTAAGTCAATGCGTCCAAAACTGCCACACCGCCGGGCTTGATAATGCAATTGGCATCAAGTATGATTGCCTCATAAGACTTGTCTCTGTCCTGAAGCATAGCAATTCCATCATCGACACAAGTCGCGACATCTAAAAAGATTCCTTTTTGATTGTACGCAAATTTCATAAATCCCTTCTGTGGTTCGTCATCAATCCACAGAACCTTAATAATATGCTGATCACTCATACGATGTTTCGATTAAAGGTATGAAAATAACATATCTGATTGTGAAGCCTTCAGCGTCATTGGTAAGCTCTTCCAGATGAATACTTCCACCATAATGTTCAACGATAGATTTTATTTGTGCGCCTCCAATACCAGTGCCCGAGCCTTTGCCCCATTCAAAAACGCGTATTGGATTCATACCTGGAGGGAGCGGAGCTCCGTTATTTGAGACATAAATCCTGAGGTATGGTCTACTCTCGATATCGACACATCTAAAATTAACAGCGATAAAGTAGTCTCCACGGTTTTTGTCGGTGAAACCATATTTCCGTGCATTGGAGAATATGTTTTCAAAAAGGATTTTCAAATCCTGTTCAGAGAAACGGAAAGTTGGTGATTCATTCTCTTGGAGTTCACTAAACCATCTAACAGGATACTTTGTAGGTTTGAGCTCTTTTGCATTTCGTGCAATGAAATCACAAAAGTCTATATCTTCCACTTCGCTGAATGAGACAGTATCCGTCAGGTGCTTTAACAAATCGGTAGCCTTATTCAAGCCCTTCCTAATACCTGTGAGTTCTTCAAATAACGTCGTGTGGAAAAGCTTATCTACCTCGGTATCTCTGGTCAGAGGTTCAGAACTGCTCTCGATAAAAGCATACAGGCTTTCAAATGATGGCTTCACATCATTTAATATTTGTCCAATTCTATGCTTCCTATTTTCCAATTCTCTTTTGTCCTCTTCCTCCCTCTTAGAACGAAGAATATCATTCTCAATATCGAGTTTAGAGATAAGTGAGCTTTGATAATCAGCTATGGCGGCTCTTTGATCCTCTAACGGAGGAACAACTATTCGCAGATTACTGAGATGTTTGCCATACTCAGTCGGTCTTCTAAATTCCAGTCTCCTCTTAACATATTCTTTTGTCAGTTCAAGTATCAAATACTGAGGCAGTATGATACTTTTATCAGGGACAAAAGCTATATTATTGCGATGTGTATAAATCGGTTCCTTATCAATATGCAGAACTGCTCCTCTGGAACCTGCCGGGCTAATCCAAACGCAGTCTTCATCAATACGAATTGATGATTTCATTGATTTACCCAATGCAATTTCTTGCGATGAATAGCTCTTAAGAATATTTAGGTTATCAAGCGAGGATAAGGTTGCCCAACGAACATTGTCTTGTCCTTCAGGTATTTGAGTTCCAATGAAGTTACCAATTTCATCAATGCTCATTAATTTAGAGCCAGCCGGGACGTTCAAAGAGAACTCGTAATAGTTCTCTGGTTCAAGTGAGTAATCTTTGCTCCGGATAAGCGTGTTGCTCACTACAACCTTGTATTCAGATTCGCTTTTCCACGCATCCATAATCCGACTGGATTGGAGTACGTTCGTCTTCTCGTCGATAAAAGTACGAGCGTCCAAAAGTGTTACCTTATCCCGCTGCGTGTCATCTTTTTGGGGATTCACAACGACAAGCATGGTCTGTATGCCCGTGTATGGCGCAAATAATCCAGCAGGCAACATCACAATACCTGATACGGCATCACAGTCTATCAACTCATTTTTAATCTTGAGATGTGAAAAACTGAATCCGGCAGGAAGGATAAATACGCCAACCTTTCCATCGTTAACGCACCTACGAATCAATTGAGCTGCTAAATTATCCGTACTATTGCGCATAGGCTCAAATGGAGGGGTGGAAATCATTGCCTCATATGATGAGAAAGATGACTGCGTGGAATCGCAGCATTTTATAGACGCATCGTCATATTCGTACCATAACATGCGTAACTCTGCGATACTTTGTATTACGGGATTAACATCTTCGCCATAAAAGCTAATGTAAGGAGGGTCTGCCGTTATATAGGTTCCTATGCCACAACATGGGTTATAGACAGTACCGATATTTGCTAACATGTGCATTATTTCCACGGCTACTTCGGAAAGTTCCTGAGGCTGCATATATTCACCGCGGAAGCGAGATGTCGAGAAAATACGAAGGATTACATTGTCAATTGCCTTATCCAAATAAGGCATGTACCATTTGTCGTCAATTGACAACAGACGAGATACCACTTCGAGCAAAAAGGATGGCTCCCACTGCGGTCGAAACAGAGCGGAACTGTCATCTGTGTTAGCAGGCTCATTGTAGAAAGAACGAGCTATTGCGACCAATTCATTAGATGAGGCAATGTCTCCGATGATGTTGAGATTGCTTATGCCATCCTTCATCCATCGTTCAACGGTTTCATCGGAAAAAGATACTTTTGCATACTCAATATCTGCTCCACGAGACCATCCCCAAATAAGGTTGTCTTCATCATTGTCAGCGACAACATTCTCGGCAATACGTAATTTGCCTACTTTGCGCAGGTATAACACAAGTAAAATCCAAAGTGGATATTTGGGATTGTGACCGAAGAATATATCGATTGCCTCCTTAAACAGGTTCTCAGAATTTTGAACGGGAGTGTTAGCGGATGTCATCATAACAAACAGGATCTAAACGGTTAAAAAACTTTTTACGCTGCAAAGTTAGACACTATCCGTGCAATCCAAGTGAACGGATTGATATTTCTTCATGGATTTTTCCATTTCGCAATATATTGCATCCGAAAGAACCGGTGGTTCCAATACTGTGACACCAGCTCCATATGATAGTAATAGATGGACTAATTCACGATTAATCACAGTCTTTATTTCTATGATTATAGACCCATCATCCTTCGTAATAGTCTTTTGACTCGGAAGAATCGGCTTTGACTGAATATAATCATACGTTTGAGGCTCTACTTTAAGACGGATGATTTCCGGCTCATCAAATAGATTGGACACACCCACTACATCCTCGAATAAATCATTAAAGTCAAACGTGTCATTGGGTATGTATGGGATATTTGAATCCTCAATCATTTCTATTCTATCGAATGGGAAATTAGTAAGATTCGTATGCTTATCTACGCATCCAAACAAAAACCAGCGATTATTGAACTGCTTGATGAAGTATGGATGGAATTGATACACTTTGGCTTCTTTCCCGAAAGGTCGATAGGTAATTGCCAATGCCTGCTGAGAAGCAATGGCACTAAACAGTCTTGAAAAATGATTCCTGTTCTTAAGATACAGATTGTCCTCAAAAGAGACAATTGTGTTCTTGGTTGTAGGTATGTTCAGTGATGATTTGAAATGCTCAATCATATCATCAATCCACTCGAAATTTGGCATTCCCTCAAACTTAGTAAGGATTGAAATCGTCTGAGCAAGCTTCGCCATTCCATCATCGTCTAATGGCATTTTGTAGATGGAGTATGATTTGTCTTCATATTCATAGAAAACATACCGTCCACACTTTTCCCGATTTATTACAGCATCAGGATAAGTACGTTCAATAGTCGCAAGATCATCAAGAATAGTATTCTTCGACGTTACAGGTTTTTCTCCTGCTATTTCAAGCGCAGCATTGCACTTCTCCATCAAATCTTTGAGGGAGTATCGTTTCGGACTTCTTAAGCATCGGTCCAAAACCTTCTGTCGTATGAACACATTTTTTACTTGCGCCATTTACAATAAAAAACTCCGGCAGCAGTTATCTGAGGGTTGGCCGTGCCTGCAACGACTGCTTGGGGAGTTTCGGGATTTGATTGGTTTGGCGGCATCGCTGCCTGTTGGTTTAAACCGTTTCGGCCATATTCAGATTTTTATGGTTGCTATTTATGCAAAGTTACAAAGAATTTTTGAGATGGCAATCGGTTATGTCGTAAAACACAACCGATTGCCACGGGGTTGATTGCTATTTTCTTGATGGGATTCGATGCTGTCGGAGAAAGGTGTCGAGGTCGGCGCGGTTGACGTAGATTTTGCGGCCTATCTGAGAGAAGGGGATGAGGCGTTGGTCGCGGTAGTTCTGCCACGTCTTGGGGGAGATGCCGAGGAGCTTGCGGGCTGCTTCGGATTCTATCCATTCGCAGTTGGCGTCATTGGCGTTGCGCCGGGTGATGAGGTCGATGATTTGCTCCAGCATGTCATGGAGGTTGCGCCATTCTTCTTCCGGCACTACGAACAGCAGTGTCGAGGGGTTGATATTTTGCAGGGTGCCTTGCATTAGGGCGTGAGGGTTCTGATTCCATCTACAAAAAAGATAGAATCCGGTTGATAATTCAGTTGTCTAATCGCTTGACTTCTCACTCAACTGAATACGCAACTGCCTGACCACTCAATCAACTGGTCACACAGGCGATTGACTGATTGGTTGAAGTGCTGACTAATCAGGTCTTCAACCAATCAACCGGTTAATCGCGCAACTGCACAGTCAGATGATTGGGTGGGTGATTGATTGGGCAGGTGTATAATCAGTTGGGTGAAGTGTCGATTGAATAGCCGTGGGACCATATAGGCGGCAGCAATCGACGGTCGTAGGGGCGGTAACATTTACCATCCACGCATAGGCGTGAGCCTATCGCGCTGAAAATCAATAGTGACTTGGCAGAGACTCAGTCGTGCAACTGATTGGCCAATCAGTCAATCACCGTCATGTGTCATAGTATTATTAAGAGACATCTCGTATCATCGACCCGATTTTGGAGCCTCCCGTCGGAGGCGTTTCGTGTCGTTGACGTTGCAAAGTAAGGGATAAATTCCCACCAAACATTCTTGGCCAGATATAGTATAAGGTTGTACACGTATATAGCTATATACAATAGATATAGCTCCAACCGACGGAGAATCGCCCCAACTTTGCATCGAGCAACGGAAGCTACGTCCTCAGCATCCGCACAGCCTCTTAACAGGGACCACGACAGAGGCAATCCATTCAGTTTTTCTTATTGGAGAGTGTGCCCATTGGAGCACAGCAAGGTGTCCAAACAGTTACCGTTTGGATTTTGGGTAACTCTGTCGTTCCCACAAAATAACCTTGCCGTGCCGGGGCTTGGGCGCGCTCCGAAGTCGCAATCCCCATGTTTTTCTTATACTTTCACAGCCTCAAAGCATCCATTAAGGCATTCGCCAAATCAGATGAGTCCATGCGGATAACGTTGGTGTCGGCAAGGGAACGACCGACCAGGTTGACGCTGCCGTACCAGCCGATACGTTGGTCGATGATGGCGCATTGCATCCTGCATTCCGGCCTGTTAATGATGTTGAAGCCCATCGCCTGAAGTTCGGCTTCTCGATGACCTGTTTCAGAGATGACGATGGTGATACTGACACCGCGTAGTGAGGTGGCGGCCAGTAGGTCGATGACACGAGGTGTCCGGATCCAGCGCAGACGTGTTGTCGATATTACTATACTCCGTTTGGCTGATGCGAAGTCTGTATGGAATGGCTGCTCAAAGTTCACTGCGTCGAAGATGGCCTCGGTAGCAGTTTCGGCAAACAGCCCTTCATTAGCGACAGCGATGGAATAACCTACCGCTTTGTAACCTTGAAGACGCTTACGATACATCGAGTCACAGACCGGAACGCGCAGGTCGATGTAGTCGTAGATACGGGTTTCGTTTTTACCGGGATAGTTGCGATGCAGTCGTCCGGTGTATTGTGCAATAAGTCCTTTCCATGACACAGGGAGGGCGAGCATCAGAGTGTCAAGCCGCGGAAGGTCAAATCCTTCTCCTGCGTATTTGCCGGTGGCGACAACAATCAAGGGCTCATTCGCCGGAATATCGTTCAGTCGGGACATCACCTCTCGCTTGGCTTTTGCTGAGTCATTGCCTACGAGTCGTATTACATTCGCACAGATTTTGCGACACTGTTTAGTAAGAATGTCAACGTGAGCCGTGCGTGCAGTAAGTATTATCGGAGTGCGCCCTTCGGCAAGGTTGGAAGCAACATCATCCAATATGAGCTTATTTCGCGATTCGTTTTCGGTTAGCTCATCGAGAATCTGAGCGTAGTTGCTGCCATCGGCATTGAGATTGCGATGAGAAGTAAAACGCGGGATAAGAAGTCGCCGGAATGATTGTTTAGACAACTGTGCTTTTGCATCGGACGTATAACGGATTTCACCGCATTGCATAAAGATGATCGGCTGGTGGCCGTCTTTGCGTATTGGCGTGGCGGTAAGTCCATAGACATAACGAGCGTTCACCTCACGGAGAACGCGCTCAAAGTTGACCGCCGGGGCATGATGGCACTCATCGACTATCACCACGCCATACTCGCGCACAAACGGTTTCACCTCATTGTCGTTAATACACGATTGCAGTAGTGCGATGTCAATATTGCCATTGAGCGTGTTCTCAGTAGATGACAATGCTCCGAATTGTTGGAATTTCTTGCGTCGACCACGGCCTTTAGGTTGTTCTTCGGGTTGAAATTCTGTTATCAGGTATTCCGATAGACGTTTGCGCCATTGATCGAGCAAAGCCTTGGTGTGTACCAATATCAGGGTGCTGACTTTCTTCCGGGCTATCATGGCAGCGGCGGTAACGGTTTTGCCAAAGGCAGTTGTGGCATATAGAGTTCCGCAACGATGCCTGGCAAGTTCCTCAATCGCATGTACTTGCTCAGGATACAGATGACCATTGAACTCTACCGTAATAGGCATTCCCGGATTAGCCTTATCCTGAATTTCAACATCCACATTATTTTCTCTTAGGAAATCTATCGCGGATTCCTCACAACCTCGCGGCAGAATGAGATAATCGTCGGTTATCTCCGAGCATGAGATTATGCGCGGAAGATTATAGACAGGCAGTCGCATTCCGAGTTTCGCATAAAATTCAGGGTTCTTGAACGCTGCCAGACGCTTAAGATGATTTATAGCTTTGGCAGACAAATCCTTTGTCGGAATAT
>ERZ778504.1192-NODE-1192-length-20273-cov-11.664705_pt1 | contig 20273 bp, 13 predicted proteins | sample MGYA00510046_ERZ778504 | MGnify/ENA primary metagenome ERZ778504 (study PRJEB29527, sample SAMN07138964) | mouse gut metagenome | material: feces | host: mouse | place: China:Nanjing | collected 2016-01-25 ...
TTATTCTGTCAGCCCGTATGCATTCTGTTCGGGAAATCCTGTTAACTTTGTGGATACTGACGGGAGAAAATTGTATTTTGCGAATAACGTTTCTCAGCAATTCAAGGAACAGTTTGCGAAAACGATACAATTCATGAACTCAAAAGGTACTTCGGGAGATATAGCAAAGCTGCATGCTTCTGACAATGTGTATTACATTTCCGAAGCAGGAAAGCCAGGCGGGAATCAATTTCATAAAGGTGAAAGAACGATATTTTGGGATCCGTATCATTTCATGCAAACTGGTGACGGAATTCAAATTTCTCCTGCAACTATGTTGGCTCACGAAGCTAATCATGCTAAACGTTATGATGAGACCCAAAGTGACGTGGCGGCTAAAGCGTCTTTTGAAAATGATACGCGACGTGGTTCAGATCCTGAATACGGGACATTGGAAGAGCGCCGTGTAATTGAAGGGACAGAACAGGATGCTGCCCGAAAGCATGGAGAAATAGGACCAGATCAGGTGACCAGAAAGACGCATAAGGAGAAGAGTGTAACTTGGATCTCGACATTTGGATCAACGCCGGAAATGATTTCGGAAGCCATTTTTAAACACAATAATGATTTGTTTTAGGGATCATCCTGAAAGATTTTAGAACAAACAAAGTTCATTTTTTTTCAATTCTGTATTATATCTTATAACGATAAATAACATTAAATTTTGAAAAAATAATATCAGTCATTATGAAACTCAATATAAAACTCAGTTTTATTGCGGCATTACTCAGCATCTTAATGCCGCCCGTATCGATTGCACAGGAAGGAAAAGCTTCTTTCCGTAATGGTCAGGACATGACGGAGTACAACTTTCCATTGCACGGTGATGTTAAAACTATCGAATGCAGGTTTATCGGTATCGTCCACGAGGCGGGTAGAGAATATCAATACCCAAGGGAGCCCGTCACAATCGAATTCAACAAAAATGGAGATGTGGTTTTGGTCAAGCCATACATTAATTCGGAATTTGATGTGGTGTCTCCGGCAACACTTAGCTTGATGTACAACTATTGCGGTCAAAATACAGAAATCATAGAAACAATCTATTATGACGGAACTTATTCTGATGAAAAATATGACATCAAGACTTTATATTCCTATGATACCATGGGACGAAAGGTCAAAGGCAAAAGATATAATGCCGAAGGTAAATTATACCGTACTGAGGAATATGAGTGCAGCTATGACCAAAAAGGAAACCTTTCCAAGGTAATATACAGGGAAAACGGTATTTTGGATTGGAGCCGCTCATATGATGCCAATATGAACATTGTTGAATTCACAATCTATTATCATGACTGCAACGTGAAAACAACCAAAAACACCTATGATGAAAACGGTAGATTAGTCAGGTCTGAGGACTATGCACTGGGCAAGCCCAACGAATTGAAATTGCATAAAGCAAGGATATACACTTATGATGAAAATGGCTTTCTCATGTCAAGCGAATGCATGGAATATGTCATTGATGATGCTTTGAAAAACCTGTATGGTAGTGCCGACCTAGTAGTTGTTGACAGGAAAACCTACCGATGTGACTCATACGGGAATGTGATAGAGGAAACTTATTATCCTCATGACTCGTCCTACCCTCAGTCCAGAATAGAATATAGGATCATATACCGATAGAAGTCTATAATGATTGATCGCGGATGATACCGAAAAGGAGGAAGCTCTAAGATTTCAGGTGTTCCCTCCTTTTTGATGTTTTTTTTGCAGCTTAGCAGTTATTTGGTACTACCGGCAGAAACTTGTGACGTCATAGCCATACTGTTTCAGCGGCAAGGAGTCCCATGAATTTGCCAGCCTGCCGTATCTCGACTACGGCGCAAGGTACTACCACCCTCTGTCCTCCCGCTGGACCACGATGGACCCGCTGGCAGAAAAGTATTATTCTGTCAGTCCGTATGCAGATTGCGTGAAACATGACAATAAACCGCCTGTTGGGAACCATGATGAATCATAACTTAAGGATAATCAATGTCTTGCAAAATCTTGATGTTCCCAATGGGACATAAAAATGCACATTGGGAACGGAGCTGAATCTCAATGTGCTTATTGCCAATATGTTGCAAAATAGTCAAGTTCCCGATATGCCACAATAATGCACGTTGGGAACTTTGTATCCTTGACTTATTTGAAGCAAGGGGCTTACACTGGAACAGGCATCATGGATGCTTCGTGATTTATGGCAGATTTATAGTAGACGTGAACCATAGGGTAGAATATGGCAATCAAGAGGACGATGCCATTCGGAAATATGGGATGACACAAAAATCTGCATTAAAACGATTTTAGGCTGTTCCGGATGTGTATCTCCACCAAAATACCCGTCAGAAATCCTGCATCCCGCCTTGCTGCATAACAGGGGGACGGGAAGGCAAAATTTTAGGCCGAATGTCGAATAAAAGCCGTATTTTTGCGGCACTAACTAAATCCAATAATAATGAAACATTTTGCTTTGCTGTTGATGGTACTTATGACGGTCTTGCCGCAGGCCTCATATGCCAAAAAGAAGAATGACGGATCTGCTGAACTCAAGGTCATGTCCTATAATATCAGGATGGGAGTCGCGAATGACGGCACAAATTCATGGCGCTACAGGTATCCGGCTACGGCACTTATGATAGAAGACCAGAAGCCGGACGTGTTCGGTGTACAGGAAGCATTTGATTATCAGGTCCTTTTCATAAAGGAAAATTGCCGTGATTATGATTGTGTAGGAGTAGGGCGTGAGGACGGCAGGAAGAAAGACGAGCACATGTCGATATTCTGGAACAAGAAAACGGTCAAGCTGATGAAGTGGGGAACTTTCTGGCTTTCAGAGACTCCAAAGAAGCCTTCAAAGGGATGGGATGCGGCCTGCATCAGAACCGCTACATGGGCCTTGATGAAATGCAAGAAGACAGGCCGGATGTTCTATTATGTCAACACGCATCTTGACCATGTCGGGCAAGAGGCTCAGAAAAACGGTCTGAAGCTTATCCTGGACCACATCGCTTCCATAAATCCGAAAGGATATCCGATGGTTCTCGCCGGAGATTTCAACATAACACCGGACAACAAGGCCCTTGCCGGGCTGGATGCCGTCATGCAGAGCACAAGGAAGATAGCTGAAAAGACTGACAGCCTCGGCACATACAACGGATGGGGCAAGGCTAACGAAGTCATAGATTATATCTATTGCTCAGGCTTCTCAAAATGCGTAGAATATCAGACCGTGACCAAGAAATACGCCGACAGGGCATTTGTCTCTGACCACTATCCGATATTCGCAAGACTCATTTTTTGATGACATTATATTTTATGCCCATCTCTTTCAGTTCTTCAATGAACTGAATGCAGACGCACACACGGAATTTATGTGAAAGGAATTCTATATTCCATTTCTTTTCAGGATCATAGAGGAACATTGTGAGCGGAACGCCTCCCTTGTTCCTCTTTATCAGTTTTACGAGCTTTTCGCGGAACTCCGGGTTCAGCATAGGTGTCGAAATGCTTATCGAAAATCCCTTCACGAAGGTATCAGCAACATTGCCGAGCAGCATCATGTTCTTCGGCTTGAAAGCATAGTCCACCTCTTTGCCCTTTGCCCTCTCTTCCGGCTTTATATAGAACTTCTCCTCGATTGAGCCTTCGATGAAAAGGGCGGTGTGCGTCTTCTCATACTGCATGAAAGTCTCGTGGTCCTTGCCGAAGAAAGCAAATTCGTAGCTTCCGCCGTAATCTTCGACAGTCATCCTGGACATCGGGCGTCCTGTCTTTGTAAGTCCTTCAGAGGCACTTGTCACGAAGCCTGCGACATTAATCTTCCTTTTCTCCTTTTTGGCCTGGCATTCTGCTACTATGGCCGGAATGTCGCTTATCTGGCAGCTCGTGAAATTCTCAAGCTCAAATGCAAAAGTATCGAGCGGGTGTGACGACAGGTACATTCCCACAAGCTCCTTTTCGTATTTCAGCTTCTCAAGGATGTCCTCGTCTCCCTGCATGGACGGAATCTCAGGCCTTTCCGGTTTCAGCTCCTCTGCCTCACCGAAAAGCGACACCGTGCTGTCCATGCTGTCTTTCCTGTACAGGTCTCCATATCGTATCAGGGTGTCCATGAATATGTCCCCTGACTTGCATGGGAGCTGGAACTGCTTGCGGCATATTCCGAAGCTGTCGAATGCGCCGGAATGCAGAAGCGACTCGAAAGCCTTCCGGTTGACAGTTCCCGCCATCCGTTCCACGAAGTCGAAGATGCTTTCGTACAATCCGTTTTCCTCGCGGTCAGCAAGAATGGCCCTGACAATATTGTCTCCGAAGCCTTTGATGCCGCCGAGTCCGAATCGTATTTCTCCGTTCTTGTTGACCGTGAAATGTGCGTCAGACTCGTTTATATCCGGGTTAAGTACCTTTATGCCGTTCTTCTTGCAGTCATCCATGATTTTCTTTATCTCGTCCATATTGGAGAGATTCTTGGAAAGGTTGGCTGCCTGGAACTCTGCTGGATAATGCGCCTTGAGCCATCCCGTCTGGTAGCTTACCCATGCGTAGCATGTAGCATGTGACTTGTTGAAGGCATACTGGGCGAACTTTTCCCAGTCGGCCCATATCTTCATCAGCACTTCCTTCGGATGTCCGTTATTGATTCCTCCTTCTATGAAGAGCCCCTTGAGGGAATCCAGAAGCGCCTTTATCTTCTTACCCATGGCTTTTCGGAGCGTATCTGCCTGGCCCTTAGTGAAGCCTGCGAGCTTCTGTGACAAAAGCATGACCTGCTCCTGATAGACCGTCACTCCGTAAGTGTCCTGCAGAAATTCCTCCATTTCCGGAAGGTCATATTCGACCTTCTCCGTGCCCTGCTTTCTGGCTACGAATGAGGGGATATAGTCCATAGGGCCCGGACGGTAGAGGGCGTTCATCGCTATAAGGTCTTCGAATCTGGTCGGCTGGAGCTTAATGAGCCACTCCTTCATGCCGGGAGACTCGAACTGGAACACGCTCGTGGTGTCTCCGCGTCCGTACAATTCGTATGTCAGCTTGTCGTCTATCGGAATCTTCTCTATATCGAACTCAAGGCCGAATCTTTTCTTGATATTGGCCTGGCATTCCTTTATGATGGAAAGTGTCCTGAGTCCGAGGAAGTCCATCTTGAGCATTCCGACCTCCTCTATGTAGTGTCCGTCGTACTGCGACACCCACACGTCTTCCCCTGTGGCCTTGTCGGCCGCCATGCTGATAGGGATGAAGTTGGTGAGGTCTCCACGGCCGATAATCATCGCGCATGCGTGAACTCCGGTCTGGCGTATGCAGCCTTCCAGCTTCAATGCATAATTCAGCACCTCCTTGACCTCAGGAGTGCCGTTCTCCAGCTCGTTCTTAAGCTCCGGAATGAGTTTGTAGCAATTCTTCAGGTTCGGCTTGTAGGATACCTCTTTCTTGTATTTCTTGAAAGTCTTCTTGACCTTTATTTTCTTGCCCTCGTTGTCCGGGTCGTCAATCTCCACTTCTTTTTCGATGAGCTTCTGGCCCTCCTGCAGCATGTCGTTTTCCCCGAAAGGCTCTTCTGTGTCCTCCATCTGGGTAATCGGCTTGTCTGGAATCATCTTAGTCAGCCTGTTGGACTCATCTATGGAAAGCCGGCTCACGCGTGCCACATCCTTGATGGCACTTTTTGCCGCCATCGTCCCGAATGTAATCACATGCGAGATATGGTCTTTTCCATATGTTTCCTCCACATATTTGAATGCCCTGTAACGGCCGTCATCATCAAAGTCGATATCGATATCGGGCATGTTGATACGGTCCGGGTTGAGGAAACGCTCGAACAGGAGCTGGTATCTGATAGGGTCGAGATTGGTTATCTTGAGGCAGTAGGCAACGGCTGAACCTGCGGCAGAACCACGTCCAGGGCCTACGGATATGCCTTCAGCGCGGGCAGCGGCTATGAAGTCCTGCACAATGAGGAAGTAATCCGGAAAGCCCATCTTGCATATGGTCTTCAGCTCAAATTCAATCCTTTCCGCCTGCTCCTGCGTCAGGTTTTCACCATATCTCCAATGTGCTCCCTTGTATGTCAGATGGCACAGATAGGCCACGGACTGGCAAAATTCCTCACCACGCTCCGAGCCGTCCTTGTTGCAACGTCCTACATCAATTATGTCCTTGTATTTTTCAAGATAGATGTCTATCTCCTGCATGAACTCATCCGCAATCTTGAACTTCGGAAGGATAGGGTCCTTGTCAATCTTGTACCCTTCGATTTTCTCCGCAACTTCAAGCGTATTGCTGATTACCTCCGGATGCTCAGGGAAGAGCGCAAGCATTTCCTCTGTGCTCTTCATGTATTCCTGCTGGGTATAGCGCATCCTGTCCGGGTCGTCCACATACACGTTCGTAGTGAGGCAGATGAGCCTGTCGTGTGCAGGGCCGTCCTCTTTTCTCACGAAATGTATGTCGTTGGTCGCAACTACCTTTGTGCCGGTCTTTTCTGCAAGGAGGAAGATTCCGGCGTTGGCCTTCATCTGATACTCATATACTTCCAATGACTGTCCTGGAATTTCGGTCTTGTGAAGCTGAACTTCAAGATAATAGTCTTCCCCGAATACTTTCTTGTGCCATTCGATTGCCTTTTCGGCACCTTCCATGTCATCTGCAATGATGCATCTCGGCACTTCACCGGCTATGCACGCCGAGCAGCATATGATGTCCTGCGAATATTTTTCAACCACCTCGTGCGATACTCTCGGCTTTCCGTAATACATTCCCTCGATATGTCCGGTGGAGACAATCTTCATGATGTTCTTGTATCCGTTGTAGTTTTTCGCAAGGAGTATCATATGGTAGTATGACCTGTGGTCCTTGTCCTTGAGCGTGTGGTCGTAGTGCTTTGTCACATAGATTTCACACCCGAGTATCGGTTTCACGTCAGGATACTTTCCGGCTGCCTTCATGAACTCCTTCACTCCGTACATGTTTCCGTGGTCAGTTATCGCCAGTGCGGGCATTCCGAGCTCGGATGCACGTGCGAACAGGTTGCCTATGGACGACTGGCCGTCAAGAATGGAGTATTGGGTGTGTACGTGAAGATGGACGAAGGACATTATTTATGCTTGCTTTTTTGTGTTAGGCCCGCCACTGGTTTCCGCATGGCTGGGCGGATTTTCAGGACGGTCGGCAAAGTTATGCAAAAAGCCTTTACATGTCAATCAAAAAAGAATCCCTCCGATTCTACATGCTGAGAATCAGAGGGATAATTTATCAACAGAAGCTGTGATTATTTGTCAGCTTTCTTTTCAGTTTTTTCAGCAGCTTTCCTGGTCACGTCAAACATGATAGGCGTTGCGATGAAAATTGATGCATAGGTACCGATGATGATACCGAGAATCAATGCCACTGCAAGTCCCCTGATAACTTCTCCGCCGAAAATAGCGATTGCGAGCATGGTCACCAGAGTTGTGAGTGAGGTGTTCATTGTACGTGAAAGAGTGCTGTTGAGGGCCTCGTTCACATTCTTCCTCAAGTCTGCCTTAGGATGAAGCTCCTTGTATTCACGGATACGGTCAAAAATCACCACTGTATCGTTGATTGCATAACCGATGATGGTAAGGATGGCCGCGATGAATGTCTGGTCGATGTCAAGGCTGAAAGGAAGTATCCCTGAGAAGAGAGAGAAGAAGCCTATCACGATTATGGCCGTGTGGGCAAGTCCTGCAACTCCTCCGAGTCCCCATGTCCATCCTCTGAATCGGAACGCGATGTATGCGAAGATTACGAAGAGGGCGATTATCACGGCGATGATTGCATCCCTTGTGATGTCGTTTGCGATGGTAGGACCCACTTTGTCAGAGCTGATGATACCGTTAGGGTTGTCCTGGGTAGAAGTGAATTCATCCAAGGTGATTCCGTTGGTAAAGAAGCCTTTCAAAGCGTTGTAGAGGATGTTTTCAACCTCAACGTCAACGTCTGTCGATTCCTGCTCAACCTTGTAGGTAGTGGTAATCTTCATCTGGCTCTCGCCTCCGAACTGCTTGATTTCGGCAGCCGCATTGTCAACGCTCTCGTCATTTGCCGCAGCATTGTCGAATGCGTCGTTTACTGCTGCGCGGATTGCCTCAGCGTCAACAGGCTGGTCGAACCTTACCACATATGTACGTCCTCCTGTGAAGTCGACACCGTATGAGAATCCTTTTGTGAAGATAGATACGAGTGACACGATGATGATTGTTCCGGACACGATATATGCAATCTTCTTCTTGCCGATGAAATCGAATGAAGTGTTCTGGAGGAAGTTCCTTGTAGCCTTGTTGTCGAAAGCGATTTTCTTGCCTCTTGAAATCCTGTCGTCGAAAATAAGCCTTGTGACGAAGATTGAAGTGAGGACAGATGTTATGATACCGATGATAAGTGTGGTAGCGAATCCCTGTACAGGGCCTGAACCGAATACGAAGAGAACGATACCGGTAAGAAGAGTGGTTATCTGTCCGTCGATGATGGCTGAGTAAGCGTTTGAATATCCGTCCGCAATGGCCTTGCTCAGACCCTTGCCTGCGCGGAGCTCTTCCTTGATACGCTCATAGATGATGACGTTTGCGTCCACGGCCATACCGAGTGTCAGGACGAGACCTGCGATACCCGGGAGAGTGAGGACGGCTCCGAATGAAACGAGAGTTCCGAAAAGAAGCAGCACGTTGCAAAGGAGGGCCACGTCAGCCACCAGACCGGCACCCTGATAGAAGAGAACCATGTAGATGAGGACGAGGACGAATGCGATGATGAATGAAATCATACCGGCATTGATGGACTCGGCTCCGAGTGAAGGTCCCACTACCTGCTCCTGGATGATTGTTGCTGGTGCAGGGAGCTTACCTGACTTGAGGACATTTGCAAGGTCCTCCGCCTCTTCAAGTGTGAATTTACCTGAAATCTCTGAGCTTCCGCCTTCGATTTTGCCGTTTACGGTAGGATATGAGTAAACCATTCCGTCGAGCACGACAGCAATCTGCTTTCCGATGTTGTCACCGGTCATTCTTGCCCAGATGCCTGCGCCTTCACCGTTCATTGACATTGATACGTGAGGGTTTCCGCCTGAGTTGCCGTACTGCACGCGTGCGTCAGTTACTGCGCCTCCGTCAAGAGGGGCCTTTCCGTCAGCTGATGCCACCTTGATGGCCACGAGCTCGAAGATGTTCTCTCCGGCAGCTGAAGGCTTAACTGTCCACAATGGCCTGAATTCAGGAGGGAAGCACTCCCTTACCTGAGGCATTGCGAAGAACTTGTTGATTTTTGCAGTGTCTGTATAGTGTGCATATCCGAGACATGCGCTCTTGTACTGTGCTGGCTCGAGAACCGAGAACAGAGGGTTGTTCCTTTTCCACTCTGACTCCATCTTTGCCTCGTTTTCCTTGTTGCGGAGCTCTTCAGCGAGGAGTGAGTCTGTATCTGCTACCGGAGCTGCGTCAACTGCCTGAACAGGCTCCTGCTCTTCTGCAAGGATGGTTGCGAGACGCCCGTTGGCCTCCACGAGATAGCCCTGGAGCTCAGTGTTGTCGTATGTCGGCCAAAATTCGAGTGAAGCGGTTCCCTGGAGGAGCTTTCTTACACGCTCAGGCTCCTTCACGCCCGGAAGCTCGACGAGGATGCGTCCGCTGTTTCCGAGTTTCTGGATGTTAGGCTGTGTCACGCCGAAACGGTCGATACGGTTTCTCAATACGTTGAATGAGTTTGCGATTGCGCTCTCAGCCTCGCTCCTGATTACGTCGATGACCTGTGCGTCAGAAGATTCAGGACCGATTTTGCCCACCATGTCGAAAGTGCCGAACACCTGTGCGAGCGGCATGCCGTTTGAGGTCTCTTTCCACGCGTCTGCGAAGAGCGTGATGAAATCTTCCCTTGAATCAACGCTGCGCTGTTTTGCAAGAGCGATTGCATTGGTGAATTCCGGAGTTGAGTTGTGGTTTGAGAGAGCCTTCACGAGATCCTCAAGCTGAACCTGGAGCATCACGTTCATACCTCCCTTGAGGTCAAGGCCGAGGTTGATTGATTTTGCCTTGATGTCCTTGTAAGTGTAACCGAAATACACTTTCTCTGTTGAGATGGAATCGATATACCTCCTGTTCTCCACTTTTCTGATTGAGTCAAGATAGAAGGCATGGTCCGCTTCATTGACTTTGGCGAAAGCGGCTGAATTCATTGCGGCCTCTGCCTTTGCTTCTGCATATCTTACGGCCCTCTTCTCCTGGACAGTTGTCACCAGTGTGAATGAGAGCTGCCATATTGACGCAAGAGCGAGCAGGACAGCCACAAATCTGATAGCACCTTTACTTTGCATAATGTTTATTGAATTTAATGATATTTGTTATCAATTCATGCGGTATTGTACGGAGACTGTGCCACATACATACCGCAAATAGGGCACAAATTTACGATTTTTTTCTTATAAATGAAGTTTCTGCAAATATTTCTTATTTTTGTAGGCTGAAATAGAGAGTAGATTCTGAAATGGGGAGGTTTTCGTGCTTCTTTAAAATGATTCCGGCATTTGTGCTTTGCTTCAGTTTTGCCGGTAATGCCTACGCGCAGACACACATCGCCGACAGCCTTGTGCGCCTGGGTGATTCTTTGCATCGTGCCTACAGGTTTGCGGAGGCGCACGGGACTTATCTGGAGGCTCTGGGCCACATGAGCCAGAGGGATTCAACGGACTCTTCCGCGGTATTTTCCGTGAATGAGCGCATCCTGATGGCTGAGAACGGCAGGAATATGGCACGTTTCGCAAGAAAGCCGAAGGTGATTGACAGGCGCAGATTCTCTCTTGAAGATTTTTTCCTGTATTATCCCCTTGAGGACCGCAGCTGGAGAAGCATTCCCAATCAGCTTGACTCTTCTGCTTCTGACGGGCTTGTACGTGCCCTGTATGCACCTGAGTGGGATGATGCCATTCTTTTTTCCGCTCCTGACGGCAAGGGTGTGAGGAACATTTGTCTGATGGAGTTTGAGGACACCATGTGGACGGCTCCTGTGCCGGCCGGTGAGGCTGTCACTTCCGGCTCGGGTGAGATTTATCCGATGTTTTCTCCTGACAGGAAAACCATGTATTTTGCCTCGCAAGGATTTTACGGTATAGGAGGATATGACCTTTATATGTCGGATTGGGACGCAGAAAAGGGGGAGTGGACGGCTCCGCGCAACATGGGGTTCCCGTACTCATCTCCGGCAGATGATTTCCTGTTTGTAAATTCTGAGGACGGGCAATACAGTCTTTTTGCGTCAAATCGTGAATGCTCTCGGGATAGTGTGTTTGTTTATGTGCTTGAATATGAGGAATATCCTGTTCATGTCCCGGTTGAAGAACCGGATTCGTTGCTTGCCTTGTCCCGTCTTGAGCCTCTGAGAAGCAAGGCTTCGCGCCGGGATGATACTGACTTCCCTGATAATGACCTGACACGCAAATATATGGAGAGGATGGCGCGTGTGCGCTCACTGCGTGATTCCATTTCTGACCTGTCTTTTTCTCTTGAGGAGTTGAGGACCGAATATGCTTTCGGCAATGATGCTGAGGAGAGGTCCGCCATTACGGACAGGATTCTTCGTCTTGAATCCGAGCTTCCGCGTCTGCAGGATGTGCTTGACAGGGCCAATGTGGAACTTCGTGACGTTGAGATGGAGTTTCTTAAGAAAGGCGTTTTCATAGACCCGGATTTGGGTGACGACAGTGAGTCTGAGGATTCTCCGATGGACGGGTATGAGTTCAGGCGCAGGTCTGCCGGAGCTCCTCTTGATATAGAGGTGGCCGGTCCTGAGGAAAAGTTTGACTATACTTTTATGGTGCTTGAAGAGGGACGTCTCGCTGAAGACCAGTCTCTTCCGCAGGGAGTCGTTTATCAGATACAGATGTACGGAAGTGCCAAGAAGGCTTCCGTAAAGGATTTGCGCGGGCTTAGTCCGGTTTATGAGAGCCGCTCCCCGTCAGGTCTGTATATTTATAGGGCCGGGCGGTTCGCTTCTTTTGCTCAGGCGGCCGCAAGTGTTGAGGCAGTGCGCCGCCAGGGATTCCGGAGTGCTTATGTCACGGCCTGTGTTGACGGAAAGGATGTGCCTGTGTCGAAAGCCCGTGCAATTGAGGCTTCCAGAAGCAGCGCACCTCTGCTTTATCAGGTGAGGATTGAGCCTGTGTCCGGTGAACTGGACCCGTCTTTTGCCGCAGGAATCGCCGAGAGGGCTTCCGGGAAGGACATCGCACGTACTGAGACGGAGGAGGGCATTGTGATATTCATGGCTGGGCCTTTCAATGATAAAGCTGCGGCTGATGCTCTTGCTGCGTTTGTGTCAGAGTCTTCGGATTGTAATGTTTCTGTGGAATTGTTTGGAAGTGAGCTGACGAATAAGTAAATTTGACGGCTATGGAAATAATCGTGATGCTCATTCTGGTCGGCCTTGTGCTGATCTTTGCTGAAATTCTCATAATCCCCGGAGTTGGTGTGGCCGGGGTGCTCGGCCTTCTTTCGCTGGCCGGGTCATGTTTTTATGCATTCTATGAATACGGAAATGTGACGGGTGCGCTGGTGACCGCCGGAAATGCCCTGCTTCTGCTTGCGATGACCATATATGTGCTCCGTGCCAAGACATGGAAAAGGTTCACTCTGCATACGAACATTGATTCTAAGGCAGTCCCTTCCGGTGCTGTGCTTTCTGTCGGGGACAGGGGAGTTACTGTGACAAGGCTCGCTCCTATGGGGACGGCCCGTTTTGCGGATGAGTCTGTGGAGGTGACTGCGCTGGAGGGCATGGCAGGACCTGGCGTTGAGGTGGAAGTGGTGCTGATTGATGATAACAAGGTGTTTGTCAAGCCTGTGGAAGATGATTTTTGATCTTGTTCCTGCGAATGGGAGGGACTTTCATGCTGAACGGACCTTTTAATTGTGGCCGTAGTGCGGTGTATGAAGAATTGTGGCTGCCGGCTGCATTGTACTGCGGAAAGCTTTATTAATGAAAAACTTATAATTGAATGATATGGATGTTATGATTTTTGTTTGGGCTGCGGTTGCGATTGTCGGCCTTGTTGTTTTTCTCTGGTTTTTCCCTGTGACCCTGTGGTTTCAGGCTCTCATTTCCGGAGTGAGGATTTCGTTGATACAGCTGGTGCTTATGCGCTGGAGGGGAGTGTCTCCGAATACTATCGTCATGGCAATGGTTACCGGAACAAAGGCCGGACTGAAACTGTATGCCAATGAGCTTGAGGCGCATTATCTGGCAAAGGGAAATGTAACCAAGGTTGTCAACGCCCTCATTTCTGCCGACAAGGCAAATATTTTCCTCGATTTCAAGATGGCTGCTGCAATTGATTTGGCCGGACGTGATGTTTTCGAGGCTGTGCAGATGTCTGTCAATCCGAAGGTAATCAATACTCCTCCTGTGGCAGCTGTCGCAAAGGACGGAATCCAGCTTATTGCCAAGGCTCGTGTCACTGTACGTGCGAATATCAAGCAGCTTGTCGGAGGTGCGGGTGAAGAGACTGTGCTTGCAAGAGTGGGCGAGGGCATCGTTTCATCAATCGGTTCGGCTGAGAGTCACAAGCTTGTGCTTGAGAATCCGGACAGCATATCCAAAGTTGTGCTCAATAAGGGCTTGGATGCCGGAACTGCCTTTGAGATTCTTTCAATTGACATTGCTGACATAGACATAGGAAAGAATATAGGTGCTGTCCTTCAGATGGACCAGGCCGAGGCAGACAAGAATATAGCCCAGGCGCGTGCGGAGGAAAGGCGTGCGATGGCAGTGGCTTTGGAGCAGGAGATGAAGGCGAAGGCCCAGGAGGCCCGTGCAAGAGTCATTGAGGCTGAAGCTGAGGTGCCGCTTGCAATGGCAGAGGCTTTCCGCACCGGCAATCTCGGCATCATGGATTACTATAAGATGAAAAATATCCAGGCAGATACTGAAATGCGAGAAAATATTGCAAAACAATAAATAATTAGTATCTTTGCAATCCCAATTGACTGAATTGGCCAGTTTTCTTCATGAAAACAGGTGCTTCCGCAAGCCACGCGGCTGTAACCGGCCTCATTCAAGGGATATTGGTGAGATGGGTGAGTGGCTGAAACCAGCAGTTTGCTAAACTGCCGTACGTAATTACGCGTACCGGGGGTTCGAATCCCCCTCTCACCGCAAGAAATCACAGCTGCCGGTCGATGACCGGTGGCTGTTTTCGTTTTTACTGAGCCAAGCTTGCTCGTGAGCAGTAAAAAACGAAAACAGCCAAAGTGTGCGAAGCACACGCAGCTGTGATTTCTCGCAAGGGCCCCCGCGGCAGCGGTAAGGGATGTCGGAGCAAAGCGACGAAATCCGCAGGCATAAAGACAATCTTCTGATTCCGCTCTGCCCATCAGGGCAAGTCTTCAGACGGCTTGTCCGGCTGAAGTCTTGACCGGGCTTTCATTATCTATTCCGAAAAGTTATATTTGTATGTTAATACTGCAACTGTTTTAGATGATCAGGAACCTATATTGAGGAATTAGAGTCCAAGATTACTGAACTCCAGAGGGAACTGTCCAAGAAAGAGCAGAAGATGATCCTCTCTAGAGAGGAAAACAAGAGGATTGCACAGGAGGTAAGAAAGGAGGAAGTAATAGCTATTATCCGTTAAGACTGAGGCTGAAAATAAGCGTCTGAGGCAACAGTATAAGGAGGTCGTGAATCAGTTGTGTCAGAAGATTTTGGAAATTGAGGATCTCCGAGATAGATTGAGTAAAATTGATTCTTAAGATATCAAAATTATACTTTGTTAGTTCGTTGAAAGATTTTTGTAAAAAGAAGTTTTATAACATACTGATTATTAGGAATAAAGCAAGAATATTTGAAAGACGGATATATTTGGAGATGAAACTTTCAATAAGTATCTTTACGCTGTCAGAAACCATAATTACCTAATTACTATGAAACTGCTTGTTGTCTATAAATATGTCGTGGCGATATTGCTTTTATGTACATCTTGTTCCAATTACAAGACAGAACTAAAAGATGTTGAGTCATATATTAATGAACGTCCAGATAGTGCGTTAGCTTTCTTGCAATCTATTGATATATCTTCAGTGAAGGGGAAATCTGTTAAAAATCACTATTACTTACTGTTGGCGCAAGCGAAGGATAAGTGTTTCATTGATGAAACCAATGATTCGCTTATGTTACGTGTTGTGGATTATTATAAGAGTAAAAATGATTTCAATAAATTGTTTTGGTCGTATTATTATCTTGGAAGAATACAGCAGAATGACCATAGGTATAATGATGCTATATATACATATATGGAAGCAGAGCAATTATTGAGTCATATAGAAGATGACTATGCGAAAGGACTATTGTACTCTCAGATAGGCGTCTTATATAATAACAATTTGGATTTTATAAAGGCATTGCAATCATTTGAGTTAGCTTATGATAATTATTGTAAAGCAGATAAAGTAGCTCATCAAAATTATGCAAAATTAGACATAGGCAATGTTTGTTATAGACTAGAACGGTTCTCAGAGGCTGAGAAGTCTCTTTGTGAGGTATTATCTTGGGCGTCATATAATGAAGATTATCAATTGTGTCGAGATATAGTTGAGATCTTATGTCTTGTTTACGAAGCAGATAATAATGTAGAGTCATTGCATAATTTATTGGATCATCATTTATCTCAACAGAATGATGGGACGCTAATAATGAATATGGCAAAGGCCTACTTGTCGGCATTGAGCGGTAATTACTCTGAGGCTCACATACAAATTGAATCCTCTTGGCATCTGTTGCAGAATCCAACAGATAGCTGTACATTATACCATATGGGGTATATTGTGAATAAGATGCAAGGGGATTATAAAGAAGCCTTGAGAATGCACGAATCTCTTTTTGAACTTCAGGATGACATTGTTCGTGATGCCCTTCAGAAGCCTTTGCAGTCTGTTCAAAATGATTATTTCAAGGAAAAGGCAGCATATAATGAACAATTACTCGAAAGTAGCAAATATAGATTTGCTTTGGTGTTAATCATAGCAATATGTGCTATAATCTCATTGATGTTATTATACCGTCAGCGAATTGAGAATAAGGAGAATAAAATCAGTTCCTATATTAATTTAGCAGATGAATTGCTATCTTCTTTGGAAGTTACTCAAGGCAAGTTGGATATAGCCTCTTCGGAAAAGGATTATCAGGATACATTGCTAAAAGAAATGTCCAGTCAAATCGCTATATTGTTTTCAAAACAATACGAATTACTTGATAAGTTGAGTAATACATATTACGAAACTCACGGAAGTCATAGAGACAAGGAAGCTATTTATCAGCAGGTTAAGGATGAGATTGAGAACTTTTCAACCAATAAAAGATGCATTGCGCAATTAGAGAAAATTGTAAATGAGTATAAGGGTAATGTGATGGCGATACTTCGTGCAGAGATGAAAGAACTCAAGGAGGTGGATTTCAGGTTTCTTTGCTTCTTGTTCGCAGGCTTTTCTGCAAAAGCAATCAGTGCTTTTACAGGTGATTCTACGGCTAATATCTATATGAAAAAAGGACGTTTAAAAAACAAAATATCTATGTTATCCCCTGAAATTTCGCAGAATATTTTATCTAAATTGATGTAATTGATTGATTGTTAACGATATACAAAATTTTATACATTGGTATTGAATGCTGAGGGGGGTAAGTGTTTGAGTATCAATGTTTTGTGGTGAGATTAGGCTCCCTGTTAGATTTTTAAATCTAGCATGGAGCCTAATCCATTAATATACAGATATTTATGGTAAGAATTTGTTTGTCGGATAGTTCTTCAATTATATACGATTATAGTTTTAGAGTCTATAATTTTGTAGAACACAAAATGGAGGAATAGCTATGAAACTAAAATCAGTCATCGGGTGTATAATTACCTGTCTTTTATTTACTTTGCCGGTTCTCTCTATGAATCTGAGAGATACAAAACCACAGCAAGATGTTCTACAAGTACCTATGTAGCAACGTGCTGGGATAATTTGTAGTAACACATTTGATAATAAAGGTTATGAAAAATATTATAGTTATATTTGTTCTTTCGGTAATGTTCGTTTCATGTATACAGGAGAGTGATGAAATTACCGATACTTCTTTAAGTCCTTCAGATAGAGTTGTTGAATTAACAACAGACTGCGGACTTACTGTGTGTGCGTCACCATTGGACTCAAAGGCTCTGGATGCGCCTATTCAAACATATGAACTCAGCGTTCTAGATAAAGTTGGAACACCAATAGCAACAGGTACTCTTGTATTGTATGAGCTAGAAAATGAAATTAAGGAATATGTTTATTCTGATACAGGTGAGTTGCTTTTTACTTATATTAGTAAATCAGACGGTGCAGAAGATGTTGTGGTGTATAATGAACAAATTGAGACGATGGCATTGGATGCAAGTCATGGGTTTAGAAAACGTGGAGAAAAGTATTTTGCTTGCGTGTCTCGTGTTTCTGATGAATTTATCAAATCATATGAAGAGACTCAACATCGTGTTGTTCAAAGATTGGTCGATGATTTATTGGTTGCTGGTGCGGCTTTATATGTTGGAGTTGTGGGTTGTACAAAGTATGAAGATGAATCGCTGTAAAAAAGTATACAAGTATGGATAAAATAACAAAACGTGCAACAATTTTATTAGTAGCGTCTCTGCTAATTAATGGTTTTGTAACAAGTGTCGCATGTATTCCTTTGGCTTTTGCCGTATACAATCTAGTGAGAGTGTTGACTGGAGAGAATAATAGGAATACAAAGGTGCCAACAATTGAAATTTCTATTATTGTTCTTTTGGTTTTGTGCATAATTTTTGCGATTGTAACTGTTTTAACAGCAACTCCGTTTAAAGAGTTTTTTGGTTTTTAGGCTTATTAATTGTGATACATGTCAGCTACTATAACCAAAGAAATATAAGTAGATGCTTCCATATATCCATGACTATCAAAGCTGCTGACTGTCAGCAGCTTTGAATCTCTTTATCCTAAGGTAAGCCTCCGGTGAACTGCATCTTGTAAGTTTTATAAAGTTATCCCGACTTTGATAAAGTTAGATCAAAGTCGGGATAACTTTATTGAAGTCGTTTGACTTTACTCAAAGTTGATTAACGTTGATTACAGTCGTTGAAGTTGCGTTTCCAGTTCTTAGGAAGCAGATGTGTGACATCTGATCTGCCGTTCTCGTATTCCGGGATTCGTCTGATTACATCCTCGAACCATTCTCTCGGTTCTATGCCACAGGCTTTGCAGGTGGCGATGAACGAGTAGATCATCGAAGCTCGTACAGCAGATGCGTCACTGCCACAGAAGAGAAAGTTCTTGCGACCTATGGCCAGCGGTCTGATTGCATTCTCCACTTGACTATATCACATTGAATGTACCTCCTGTAGCACTTTCGATTGTACCACTTCAGAAGAGGTCGCTTTCGGCTCGGCAAAGTTATGATTATTTTTGATTTTTCCTTCTCATGGAGTCACCTTTCAGCTCCAGCCGAACAGCGTTAGCGGTGAGGCGATCCATAATGGCGTCAGCCAAAGTGGGTTCATTGATATAGTCATACCATTTAAAGACCGGAAGTTGTGACGTTACGATTACGGATTTCCTCTGATAGCCGTCTTCCAGGATCTGCAGCAACGCCAGACGCGAGTTATTATCGAGCGGCTGTAGTCCGAAGTCATCAAAGATGACGAGGTCATTTCTCTCTATATGATTGATGACCTTAAGAAGACTCCCGTCAAGTTTAGCGAGTGCTATGCGCTCGATGAACTTGTTCATGGAGAAGTATTCCACTCGGTGTCCCATGAAGCAGGCCTGCCTTCCGATGGCGCACGCCAGGAACGATTTTCCGCATCCTGTCTTGCCGTCTACGAGAAGATTCTCTGCTCTGTCTATGAACGTGCAGTCCATAAGTTTGAGAAGCATCTCCTTGCTCAGATTCCTGTCTTCTGAACAGATTACATCTTCCATTACAGCGTTGTATCGCAGTTTGCTGGTCTTGAGATACATCTCTGTTCTCTTGCGGTTGCGGTACTGCTGTTCGGCCTTTTCCGGTGTCATAGCTTGAACGATAGCGTCAGAAAAGTTAAAAATTCTTATCTTGCACCTTGATAAAAGCCGTTGAAATTTTGACGGCTTATGAATGTCACGTTGATTTTAAACAAGATTGGATATGATAGAAGAAATGCTGGAGCCGCTGGTGGCGGAAAGGTTCAGGAACGAGCCGGAATATCGTGCAGGACATGTCAGGATTATCAATGCTTTGCCTGGAAGGCGGATTCTCGGGGTGCATGTACCTGAAATGAAGGCGCTTGCCAAGGAACTGTCACACAGGAGCGATGCTCTGGAAATGATTGCTGCATTTGAGCGTGAGGCTATTGTTGATATGAGGGGCTGCACGGCGTCTCAGGAGGATGCCGGAGAAACGAAGTGCCGCACCAGGCTGTGTTATGAGGAGACGGTTGTTTGGGGACTTATGATAAATTATGTCAAAGTGCCATTGGACAGGCGTCTGGAGCTTGTCCGGCGATATGTGCCGTATCTTGACAATTGGGCTGTATGCGATCTGTTTGCAGGGGCTGCGAAATGGATAAAGCGTGAGATGAAGCATAATGCCGGGATGCTTTGGGATATGCTGTGCCGGTATTTTGTTTCTGACAGGGAGTTCGAGGTGCGTTTTGCGACAGTTATGGCTATGAGCTATTTTATTGATGAGGAGTGGCTTCCCGGGATTTTCCGGCAGTTTGATCTCTTGGATTTCGCGGCGATAAGCTCTGAATATATTTCTTCGAGACAGGCTAAGGCATTGGCCGCCAAAGGAAAGGAGAAAGGGGGCATAAGCTTGGTTGACAGTGCAAGAGGCGTGGCATTGGGAGAGCCTCCGTATTATGTGCGCATGGCGGTTGCATGGTGTCTTGCTACGGCCCTTGCCAAGTTTCCTGATATGACCAGGGCTTACATGAAGATTTCGGCTCTGCCGGATGATGTGCGGAAACTGTATGCCCGAAAGGCCCGTGAGTCGTTCCGTACACGTGATGTGTCTCCCTTTTGATGTGTTTCTGCACAAAAACATGAATTTCTTGCAACATTCCGTGGCTTCCTTCAGTCAAATATATGCAACTTTCTGTTAAGCCAACCAAATGAGGCGGTACGGGAGACAGTTCACAAGTGAAATATAATATAAATCTAAGTATATGACAAAAAATTGAAAATATCGATTCGATACCGGTTAGTGTGGTT
>ERZ778504.1195-NODE-1195-length-20222-cov-4.775029_pt1 | contig 20222 bp, 17 predicted proteins | sample MGYA00510046_ERZ778504 | MGnify/ENA primary metagenome ERZ778504 (study PRJEB29527, sample SAMN07138964) | mouse gut metagenome | material: feces | host: mouse | place: China:Nanjing | collected 2016-01-25 ...
CCAAATTGGAGATGATGAAATGAATATTTTAAATAAACTTGGTTTTTATAAAAATGCTGACGAAATACTAAAAACGGATCCTACTAAGGCTATCCCAATTTCAGAACAAAATCGATTAAAAAAAGCAGGATATGATCTTGATTGGATATCAAATATACAAACGGAGGGTGGATTGGTTCCAGACGACGATAGAATCTTAACAGGGTCAGGTCCGTTTAGCATTTTGACAATAACGAAATATCAATCTCATCCTAAATTGATGTGGTTAATGGAATTTAGTCACCAAAACAACTGCATTATGCTGATGGATGTTGGTACAAATGAACCTGATAAGGTAATCAGTAGAATTAATCGATCTATCAATGAATTGCAAGATCAAACTCGCAATGGTCGGTTCGTTACAGATCAAGATAGAGCAGCAACTGAAGAACGTGAATTGCGTGAATATGCGGCTAGTTTATCTGGTGAAGGAGAAATCTCAAAATCTATTTTGACACGATTAATAGTTTTTGAGCCTACTCAAGAAGAATTAGAAAGACATGTAAGCGAAATCAAAAGAGATTTAAGATCTAACGGCTATCATGCAATCGTTAGATTTTTTGTACAAAATGATCAATTCAAGACCTTAAATGAACCGCTTACAGAGCAACTGAATACATTTAATAATCGTGGTATTGATACAATGCATGATATCCAGGATATACGAAGTCGTGTCCTAGGTGGCGGAGCTAATATGTCAGCTCAACAATTAGTAGATCCGCATGGGATAATGTTAGGTTCTACTTCAACGGGTGGAGCTTTTATTTTTGACCAATTCAAATCAACGGCTCAACGAACTCACTTTAACTACATGGTTCTTGGATCCATGGGAGCAGGTAAATCAACTCTGTTAAAAATGATTGAAGAAGGTTCTTTTGCACGTAATATGTATATTAGAGCCATTGATAAAACTGGAGAGTATAATGACTTATTTAGAGCACAAGGAGGAACCATTATTTCTCTAGATGGTAAAAAGGGGCACATGCTTAATCCACTACAAGTATTGCCTACAGTAGTTATCGATGATGAACACAAAGACCGTGTAGACGAAGCCCAATCTTTCCACCAACATCTAACTAAGGTACGTATTCTAGTAAAAATGATCAGTAATGACACACTTAATGAATACGAACTTAACGAATTTACGAACCTGCTTCGTGTTTTTTACATAAAACTTGGTTTATTACCTCCTGATTGGTCAAAACACCCTCAAAAGATTAAAATTACTACTTTTCCAGCAAGTGCATATCCAACATTTAGTGAATTTGATGCTTTTATAAAACAGTTAATTACACCTGATTTTTTGGAGAGAAATAATATTTCTGCTGATAAGCAGATTCAGTATGAACATATTCTAAATATTGTAGATAACATCGTTAGTGAAAATGGAGATATCTTTGATGGGCATACAGATATTGGAAATTTAAGCGATGAAAAGATTCTATTATTTGATATGAAAAATCTCTCAGGCTCCTCCGAATCAGTTCAGAAAGCGCAAATCTATATGGCTCTTTCAATGATTTGGAGCCAAGCATTAATTGTAGGAAGACACGAAAATCACTTAATTGATCAAGGTAAACTAGATCCTGAAAATAGACACTTTTTTAACGTGTTTATCGATGAGTGTCACAACATTATTAATCCTAATAATTTAGAGGGAGCTAGGTACGTTACTAATTTCCAACGTGAAACTCGTAAATTTGGTGCCGGTATTGGTTTTGCAACTCAAAGTCCGGAAGAAATGGCCCCGGACTCAGCTGAGAAGGCAGCAATTTCAATTCTAAAAGAAGTTTTTGAATTTACTGAATACAAATTCCTGATGAAGATGGATCCCTCGCAAATTAAAAAGATTAGAAATTTAATGGGTGAAACACTAACATCTACGGATTATGACAAGCTGCCACAACTTGAACGTGGAGAAACAATTGTTACTATATCGGGTTCTAAGGAGAGATATAATGTGACGTTAGAACCCACCGAAAGACAACTTAAATTATTTAAGGGTGGTCAATAAAAAGGTGGCTAATAATGAATTTTATTCAAAAATATTTAAAGAGAAAAATAATAAAAATAATATGTATTTTAAGCGTCATCTTTGGTGGCGCTTTTATTATTGTCCAAAGTATTCAAACCTTAACATCTTTTTTGACAATTTTTATGGTCACTCAACAAGCTAGTGACTGTGGTGATAGTGGAGATGGAGGGCCTTTAGCACTTGATAGTTATGGTGGCTCAGGAGACAGTAAAGTTAGAGCAGTCGCTAAAGCAATCGCTAACAGTTTAGGAATTGATGCTGCTGCTATTTATGCCCAAATTGCTCTAGAAAGTGCTGACGGTAATTCTTATTTGGCAAAGACTGATAATAATTTCGGTGGTATTAAATATTCTCCTGCATTATCACACTATGCAACTCCTGGTACAGCCCCAACAGACGGAAGTGGTGGTATCTATGCCCATTTCAAAAGTCTTGACGATTTCGCAGCAGTATATCGTAATACGGTTAGAAACATGCTTGATGGACAGAAACCATCAAATTGGCGCGAATATGTCCATATAATGAAGAGTAAAGGGTACTTTACTGCATCGGAAGGTGATTACTACAACACAGGTGTTGGCTATTATAATGCATATAAAAAGGGCGCAGGCAACAATAATAAGTCAAAAGCTTCTGATGTTGCTTACATACTCCCAAAGAATAATAGTCAAAAATTAACTGAAAATGCGTCTAAACTAGCTTATAAAAATTTTAAAGATGTAAAATCTACAGTGGTCAAAACAAATATTATAGACGAGTTAGGTATACTGAAAAATGTTCCTGTTAATTCTCTAAATTTAGTCCCTATGCGTCATATGTCTCAAAAGCAACATGAAACCATGGGAAGTAAAGCTGCTGTTAATCAAGCAGCTAATGATGCATTAAAGATGTGGGGTGCCAATATTAATAAAGCCGGTGCACATGCAATTGATGAGACTGGAAAAGCTATTAATAAAATCACAGGACAGCATGTTGTTAATACTGAAGGGACCAAAAATACAGTTCATAAAGCTGATGCAGCTGCTAATAAAGCAACTGACGATTGGAAAGCTTCACACGATAAAGCTAAAAAAGAAGAAAAAAATGTTCAAAAACATGGTGACTTTGCTAATTCTGATATTCAATGCTCGGACGGTGATGATGATGGTAGTGTATCTGGTAAATGGTCTTGGCCGTTCAAAGGTGTGACATGGGACCCAGGTAAATCGTATGAAGATGGCCAACAATTTGGTCATACCGGCTATAGCCGTGGTGGCGGTAATTTTCACGATGGATTTGACTTTGGGTCTGCCAAATACCATGGTAATGTCATTGCAGTTCATGATGGTAAAGTTAAATTTGTAGGCTCTAAATACGGTTTTTGGATTGTTTGGGTTGTATCTAGCGATGGCTATAATGAAGTGTACCAAGAAGCATTTGGTGGCAGAGGTGATATTTCTGTCAAAGAAGGAGATAGTGTAAAGGTAGGACAAAAGATCGGTAGATTAACACAGTCGCACTTACACTTAGGTATTTCAAAGAAAAAATTATCTGACCCATGTGAACACGGATATACTGATGATGGTACGTGGCTTGATCCAATAAAAGTTATTAAATCTGGCTTACATTCTTCCACTTCTAAACTGTCTGGTTCAGAAGATGCTGCAAGATTATGGATCATTCAACACGAATCAAGTGGTAACTATCAAGCAGTAAATGGTCGTTATTATGGTGCTTATCAATTGGATAAAAGCTATCTGACAAGTAAAAAGTATGGTGGTGATGGCAGTCTAAGTGAAAGCAATCAAGACTATGTTGCTGAACAATATATGAAGAGTAGATACCATACCTGGCAGGGTGCTAAATCACACTGGGAACAAAATAATTGGTGGTAAGGTTCAATAAAAAAGGGGTAAATATATGAACTCTGAAAGCAATAATTTAAAAGTAACTCGCATTACACTGATTGTTATAGCTATTCTAGGTGTAATATTGGTCTTTTTGAAAGTTCCTAAGACTAATGAATTAAACAGTGTTAAAAGCCAAATAACGGCAACTAATGCTGAAATACAAGATGCTAAAGCTAGCGCAAAAAGTGCTTCACCTTTAAACAATAACAGTAATTTTAACTTAGTAGAGGCAGAAGGTAATGTTCAAGATAAAGTTAATAAGGGTATCAAAATGGGGCTAGGAGGCCTCAAAAATACTAAAGACTATAACGCTCATAAGGAAGAGATAGCTTCATTAGTTGGACAAAACTTAGCAAATAAAATGTACAAAATGAATGGATATCCTGATTATGTCTATGATTTACCTAAAGGAAAATCATTTAAGTTTATTTTAAGTAAAGATACAATTGTTTACACTGCTTTTGAAAAAGTAACAAATATTCATAATGCAAAAGTTTTAGCAATTGTTAAGTATCAAGTCACGGATGGAAATTCAAGTAAAGTCCAATATGATCGATTATGTTTGGCAGAGTTAAGATACGATTTAACTAATCAAAAAGTTATTGACGGTCAATTAACTCAATTCTATCAAGGTATTAATCAATAAGATGAGGTATAAGAATATGACTAAAAAATCAAAAATAGAAATTATTATTTCAAGTCTTATTATTATTTCTTCCGCATTTATAATCTTTATTTTTAATAATCAGCAGCAAAAAATTGATAACCAAACAAGAGTTGCTAAGACAGAGCTTCGGAAAAAGAAGAAGAAATTAAAAGCAATTCCTAATGAAGTTCAAAAGAAATTAGAAGAAGCTAATCCAGACTCCAGTAATTTAAAAAGAGTTAAAAGTTCTACAGAATTAAAAGATAAGGGCACCGAATTAATGCAGTTGATGTATACAATTAACTCTGATGGAACCCAAAAAGAATGGTCCAAAAGAAATGCTAAACTTTTAAAATTAGCAACTAAAGATGCATTAAATGGTGCTGGTTCAAACTATAAATCTCAAGGAATAAATCGTATGTATGATTTAAAACAAACCTTTTTAAGTGCATCTTTTAGTAGCGGCTTAACTACTGATAAGGACGCACTAGAAGGTATTATCTTAGTTAATTATCGTCAAGCTTCTAATCAACAAGATAATCCTGAGCAGCAGGAACAAGCTTACTTATATAAGTATTCATTAAAAGACCATAAGTTCACCAGCCTTACTCTACTTGGAATTGTTAGAGATTCAAAGTATTAATTTGCAAAAGAGTTGCAAGAGAGGTATTCAATGTTTAAAAAAAATAGATCGGTTATTTTACAAAATAATCAAACAAAAAAAATAGATAAAGCTATTAAAAATAGAAATTTAATTAAGAGACTTGCAATTATTGCAGGTCTTTTTTTATTACTATTAGCAGGTTATGGGGGAGTAATTCATCATGTAAATTCAGTAGAAAATAGCAAGAGAGCTGTTTTTATTCAGAAAAAGCCTTCACTTATTTTCTTCTATAAAGATGACTGTAAATATTGCAATAAAATTTTTATTAACATACTAGCTGAAAAAGAAATGAATAAAGTTAACATTCAGCTGGTTAACTTAAATAGTAAATATAATCATGATAGATACAAAGGAGAATACTTAATATCAGCAGTACCAACTTTTGTATTATTAAACAAAGATGGTAAAGAAACAGAACGATATGTTGGATCAGATATGTCGAAAATTCAAAAACTAATTGATCAAGTTAAAGAAATGAAATGAGATGTTAAATAAATGTATAATTCGATAATTACTTTTTTTAATGAAACTTTTGGTACTCATTTCAAGCATAAAAGAAAGAAAAAATACTCTGCCCGTACTCATTATTTAAGACTAGTTGGAACTTTTTTAGGTGTAATAGCTAGTCTTTTTATTTATGCACGGTTAAGTACTAAAACAACTGTCGCATATCAAAATAATTCTAATCCAGCAGTTACTTCAACATCTAAAATGCAAAAAATAAGTACTAAATATAATCCTAAAAGTGGCCTAATGGTAAGTCAGTTTTATATTGGCAATCCTAAAAAAGTAGGAGATGTAAGTGATGATTCTAACTTAACCAATCTAAAATATTCCGTAAAATACAAGTCAGTTAAAGGTGATTATAAGCATTTAAAAACTAGATTGATTCGAATAAATGATCATTACTTTGCACTAGAAACTCATAATGTTGAACCTGGATTTCTAGTCTTTAGATATGATATAACTCCAAAAAAGATCAATAAAACCTTAAGTACATCGTATAATGCTCACAATACTATTAACTTTTACGTTAATGAAAAAGATGTAAAGAAAGCTCCAGCATTACTTCCAGCTTCAAAAGATATGTATCGAGTTGACTATACTTCTTTTGTAGTTCATAAATACCAACACGCAATTAATGAACTAAGTAAAGACATTAATTCAGCTAAAAAAGCAAAGAAAGCTGATAAAAAATTAATTGAAAAGCTACAAACAAAATTAGAAGCAGCCGTTCCATCAGATCAAGAAGATTTACAAAGTCAGATCGATGAAACTAAAACTGATATCCATGAACAGAACCAATTAATCTCCCAATCAAAACACAAAATAAAAAGATATGAAGAACGAATTAGCAATGTTCAAGATAATAATGTTGATGATGACTAAAAATCAGGGTGGACACGCTAGTGGCCAAATGTTGTTATATCAAGCTTCATTAGTGGCCTCTTTCGTGGCCACTTAAAAATATCGTGGCCACGAAGGGGCCATCAGGTGGACACGTTAGTGGCCAAATGCTGTTCTATCAAGCTTCGCCGATGGACACGCTAGTGGCCTATGATGGTGTCCGTGTATATCCCCTATCACGGCTTGAGTTTTGGTTGGCACCGCCAACCTAGCTACTTTTCAGAGAAAAGAGCTAGCAGAAACTCCTTATGCTCTTTAATAAATACTAGACTCCTGTAGCAAAAATCATGAAAAGAGGTTCAAAAATGACAAATGTTTTTGTAAGAAACGTAACTGAATCTGATCTTAAATCCATCGATTATAAGGTAAAAAAATTGCAAGAAACAGATCCAACAGGACGGTGGAATCGTAGTAAATACATTCGAATGTTAATCAATAATGATGCGAAAAAAGAACTTGAAAATTATGAAAAGACCCAGTATGAACTCACGATCAAGCGTCTTTTAGAGTTACAAGGTGAGACCTTTAAAACGCTCAATAAAATCTTATATTTAATGACAAATGGTGAACTACCAGAAGCAATGAATCTATTAGACAAGGTAGCAAATGAAGATAGTTAATAAGAAATAAGGGATTGAAATAATGAGAAATTCAGAAATAATAAGAAAGCATATTACAATTCATAAAACTGATCTACAATACCTTAATGAGATTGTCAAAAGCCACGAAAAAATAAATACTATCTCTCAAGCAGTATCCTATCTTATTACAAACTCAAATAATTTTGATGAACTAAAAAAGCAGTTTCTCAATATTCAAAAAGAACTTAAAGATGCGCAAAAAGAAAATATTAGACTGAAAGCACAATCAAAACAATTATCCAGAATTGAAAATGAAATTGGAGTCTTACTGGATTTACAAGGTGTCGGAACCCGGAGCTTTCCTGAACAAAAACTAGAAGATTATCGACTGGGATTTGATCAACTAGTTGATAAGCAAATCAAAAACGCACAAGAAAAAGTGGCAACGAATTCCGTTAAAATTAGAACTAGAAAATCTGGTGAATATGATGATTTATTTGAATAAAAAGACTGAGAAAAAAGGTACCTTTTGGTGGATAAAAAGACTGCTTACAATGGCTGGTCTTTTTTATTTTGGAACGTATTATGTAATTACAAAGTTTTTCCTACACAATTTTAAATACTCAAAAAAGCTGTCTAATTTATCCTTACTCTTACTTATAATTTTCGAAATAGTAGGTTTGATTTATTTATTAAAAGATCAAAAAAGAGTAGGTGATTGATTATGTCAACTCCCAAAATAATACTTAAAGTTAAATTTTCTGCATACGCTCCATCGGATAACAATTCACAGGATTTCGGCAACTATGCTGTGGACTATATGGGAAGAAAACAGGCACTAGAAAGTAAAGAATATTTATCTTCAAATGAACGAAATGAACTAGCTTACATCAATAATCAATTGTCGAAAGTTGATAAAAAGTTAGAATTAATTGATTCATTTTCTCCACGTTTTCAAGGACGATCAAAATTAGATCAAGTAACTAACAAAGCCTTAGAAATTAAATCAATAGCAGAAATGAACGCAGATGAATTTGCTAAGTACCAAGACTATATGAGTAGAAAAAATGCAATTGAAGCCAATTCAAATTCACACTTATCTAATAGTGAAAAGAACGAGTTGGCTTTGATAAATGGTTACCTAAACAAATATGACGTGCCCACAGTTCAAGACGACAAAGTACTTCCAGGATACTTTACTAGCGAAAAAGAAATTATAAGAAATGAAGATAAGGCAGACATTCGAAAAAAAATAAGAGAGTGTGCAATGTCTGGTTCGATCATGTGGCAGCCAATCATATCTTTCGACAATAATTTCTTAAAAGAAATGAAAGTTTATGATCCCAAAACGGGATACTTAGATGAAGCTGGCTTACGAAAAGCTTCTCATAAAATGATGGACTATCTAGAAAAAAAGGAAGGTTTAAATCCAATATATTGGACAGCAGCAATTCATCGTAATACGGACAACATTCACATTCATTATGCATTAGTTGAACAAGCTAATTCTAGAAAACTGCAAAAATATAAAGGCATAGAAGAACCACGAGGAAAATTTAAGCAGTCAACGCTAGATGGTATGAAAAGTACTTTTGCTAACTCTTTTTTTAAAACAACTGATCTTTTGAGAGATTTAAATGAAGCGCGGCAACATCTTACAAAATCAGTAACTACAGCATTCAAAGAGTCCATTACTCAACCCAGTTTCCAAAATAATCTAAATAAATTTGTGCAAAATCTACCAAATGAACGAAAAAAGTGGCGGGTTGGTAGTTTAAATAAAATACAAAAAGATGATTTAAATAAGTTAGTTGACCAAGTTATGTTGGACGATCCTGAATATGGTAATTGGACCAAGCTTTTTACTACATATAGAGATTATTATGAATCGCTATACGGGCATTCGAAAAATAATAAAAAAAATATTGCCTACAAAAAATGGCTCGATATGCGTTCACGAGTTGGTAATGCCTTACTTTCTGATTTAAGACGAATGGATAAACGAGCAGAATATTATCGTGAAAAAATTAATATTCATTCTAAGAATGCAGATAATTTTTGTGAAGAAGTTGTTAGAAGCTTACAACTGGATAATAGAAAAAAGAAAAAAGTGTTTTCTAAACATAGACCATTAGGCTATATATCTAGAAAACACTATCAAGAAAAACATGACGAATGGCGTAGGATACAAGAACATAGGATAAAAAAGAAGAAAGATAAATACAAGGGAGAGAAGAAATTAAAAAAGAATGCAATCCGTCCCATCATACGCAAAGCAACCGCCAATCAACTATATAGTAGAATGCAAGCCGTATTTGACAAGGAGATGACATCAAAGGATAAACAACAAGCCTTACTTGAATACGAGCAGTTAAATCAATCAATTGAACATAATCAACTTGAACAATAAGTATCAATAAACATTATAGAAAGGAACAAAATGAATAATACTAATAATGTTGACCATATTTATGTAGATGACAACTGGTTAACGACTAGAGAACTATATCAAGAGATTTTTAAAATTAATGATATTAAAAAGTACTTCAATAAGCAGAGAGAAAAATTTAAAAAATTATTCAATAAGCCTAATCCATATCCAGGAAAAATTGACTTATCCTTAAAATTGCCAACTTCTTTTACAACAAAAAACTATGTTGTTAAAAAAAATCAATCAAAAATGGACAATATTCCGAAATTAAAAGTAAAAGATCAATTTAAACCAGTAAATCATAGTGGCATCCAAATAAGTCTAACTCAAACACTTCCTTCAATTATGGACAGTGCAAGAAAATTTCACTATATTTCAAAAAAGAAAAAGGATAATAGTCCAAAAGTTCAGAAACAAAATTATAAGGATAAAAAATTAAGTTTTAGTAACCCTAACCAGTTATCAGAAAATAATATCGCAAACATTGAACAACAAATTTCAGATCGTGGTAAGTATATGAAGTTCGATCCTATCACTCGAAATATAATTTTAAAGAGTGAATTTAAAGGTGAAAATATTGAAACAGCCGACTCTTTAACAAAGCAATTAGGTAATTCAAACCTAATTAGTAATATTGATCATTTAAATACTTCTAATGATGTTTTAGTTTACGGAAAAAATCATGGGTCAGTAGCTTTAATCTCTGCAGATCGATTAGAGAAAAAGTACCCTAAAGAATTTAGAGAAAAAGCAATTCCTTTTACTAAAACTAATTCACCCTTTTATAAGGAGACATCGGAAACACGAGAAAAAAGAGCATTAGCTGCCTTTAAGGCTTTAAACATTAAAAAGCCAGAATGGAGTTCTTCAGCAATTAAATCAGCTCAAAATAAAGTTGCACGCTATTTAAGTTATAAAGCATTAGGCTTAGCTAACTACAATTTCAAATTTAGCAAAGAAGAAAAAAATGCTCTATCTAATTTATCTAAAGATAACGCTCATCAGCTACTAGCAGAGGCATATAACTTAGCTGATATTGCAACCAATAAAATATATAATCAAAGAACTAAAACAAAAAATGTAATTAAAACCAGAAAAAAGATGACCACAATGCAACCTATAGAAGGATTTTATGCAATCGAAGGATTAGATAGGTAGTTGGCAAAGTGGCATTATTTTTAACTAAACCACGCCACAATGGTTGACTTAAATAATAAAAATGTTAGGATTAAATCAAAAGAGACTTTTAAAGAAATCAGGTATTAATTATGAACTGGAAAGAAGAATTAATATATAACCTTATTTTAGGACTATCAATAATTGGTTTAATCATTATCCTAATCATTGCTGCAAATATTTTTATTTTTAAGCCCTCTATAAACTGGTTTAACGGTCTAGGAGGGTTAACAAAATTTTTACTTGCTTTGTTTATATTTTTAAACATTAGATATTTATTCAAAAAAATACTTGATGATTAATAGAAAAGAGGATACTTTATGACAGAATTTAATGAATACCAGTTTGGCCTTGAACTTGTTAAGTTAATCGATGACTACTCCGATCGAGAAAAAACAGAATATAACCAAGGATATTTGGATGCATTACAAAGAGTTAGTGCAGCCTTTTCAGGTAATCACTATGAAGAGGGCGATGAATAAAAATGACCGAGACTGGAAAAATTACAGATTTACTACGAGAAAAATACGGTATTTCAAAAGTATCAAAACACTTAAATATAACTACTAAAGATGACTTATTTTCAGCCTATCGAAAATTAGCAAAATATTTATATCAAAATGCTTACGCAAATGGTGATCTATCCTTTAAAGATGATATTGAAGCAATAAAAGCAAACTTAGGTAATGATTTAGGAGAGAATTACACGATTAAAAGTGTTTCTAAGCTAGATAGAAATAACTTCAATGCTAAAGAAATTGAGACTTTATATACTGCCTATCATTTTAAAGATATCCACACCAATCCTTCTTCTGCAAAAGATACAAACACATGGCTTGATCATAGTTATTTGGCGAATACAATTCACCATTTTGAACCTGAAGGATCCATCAATTCTGCTTTAGAAAAGAAGCTCATAATCATTGATCCTCATAATACAAAATTAAATAATCATGATACAGGAGCACAATGGTCACCTTCTTTTAAATCTCAGAATAAATTAGATGATTGGCTAACAACTAAACTACATGGATGGCATATTTATAATTCTAATTTATTAATCGGCTATAATAAGATATTTAAAGATTTACGACAATCTCCACAATATCAAACTTTAGATTCAGCTACTATTGAAAGTCTTGAAAAAATAATACCGAAACTCCAACTTAAACATAAAATTTCAGATGATTATTATAGACCCGACCCACTGGCCGAATTAATATACAAACAAGGAAAAAAGATTCCAAATACAAATAAGTATAAGTACATAGATCAATCAGGACATGAATTCATTAACTCGGTTAAAGTAATAGATAGAGCCCACTACAAAAACCAAGCATTAATCTTTTTAAATAATTATTTAGAAGACACCTATAATTTAACCTTACAACAAGAATATGAAACGAATTTAGAACCTAGTAAACATGCTAAATTTTATCAAGAAAAGAAATATATCAAACAAGAGACGCGACAAGAAATGTCGCGTCTTTCTTCTTTATTGAGTAATACATTTAAAGGAGTAGAAATAGATAATGACGTTGACTTAAAAAAACTAGATAAATTAGTCCCAGATTTAGAAAAAACAAGTCAAATTTTACCAAAAACGGATAAAAAACCTATTCTTAGATTTCGCAAGCTAAAAAACCATAAAGCACTAGGCTTATACACACCATTAAATAATACTTTAGCAATTGATTTTAGAAAAGAGGGACAACAAACAGGACTCCAAAGTTTTATTCATGAGTTTGGGCATAACTTAGACTTTACAACGAGCGATACACTTTTATCTCTCAGCGATCAATTCAAGCCAATCTTAAATGCTACACAAATGAACATAAAAGAAAGTGTTCTTTCTAGCAAAGCAAAGACCTATTTATCAACTCCAACAGAAGTTTTTGCCAGAAGTTTTGAGTTATATATGTCAGATAAAGGATTAAATAATTCGTTAATTAAAGATCCTCAAGAATATAATGATTCTAAAAATGAAAGGTTCAAATGTTTTGATGAAACCACGCGTTTAAGAATTTTAAATTATTTTGATAGTCACTTCCCTCAGCTTGCTCACAATTTAGAAAAGCTAAATAAATCTAATATTGACTATGATGTAACAATGCACCACATTGGTCTGGCTAATCAAAAAACAGCCGGAAATAAACTTAAGAAGATATTATTAGACCAGAGTTTACTTTCAAAACGTGATAAAGGCATTGGAATCAGCTGGTTTGATAAGGTAGATTCTCAAAACCGCCAACTACTACTTTTACCTAAAACGACCAATGACAACACGCGAACTAATACATTAATATTTATCGCAGGAAATAGTGAAGATAATTTTGAAAAAATCTATTCCAAAATCATAATTCCCAGTACTTCAACAAAAGCAAAGAAAAACATTTTATCTATCTCAACCAACGATGTTTTAGAAACTTTAAATTATTTAACTAAGAACAATTCCTTAAATCAAAATATAAATATGGCATTTAGATCTAAAGGAAAAGCTATTAGCTCAAACTTCGTAAACAAAAAGGTTTTCAATTCACATAAAGGCATTAAACAGCAGCAAGTTAATTTGAATACTCAGCTATTTGATAGCTTAGATTTATAAATAACGTAAAGAGATTAGGAAGTTAACCTAATCTCTTTTTAGAAAGGATATTATTATGAATATGAATGAAGGAATCAATTATATTGCTTACAATGGTTCAGATGCTCCATTTTCTAATTTTTTTATTGCTCCATTTGAAGCTAAAGTTATAAATTCTAATACCAAGCAACAATTTCAATCTGTTGAACAATACTTTCAATATTCTAAAGCTATTTTAGCCGGTGACACCGAAAATGCTAAAAAACTATTACAAGAAACAAACGGGACTCGCATCAAACATATTGGACGCTCAATTAAAAATTTTAATAGTGTTTCTAAAAAATGGAATACTATTAAATATAATGTTTTATATGAAGGTATTAAAGCTAAATTTTCACAAAATAAAGAATTACAAGAGCAACTTTTATCAACCAAAAATAAAAAATTAATCGAAGGAAATGGATATGATGCTATATATGGTGCAGGAATTTGGACTACTCAAATAACTGAAAATAATTACGGCCCGGGAAAAAATATTCAAGGGAACCTTCTAATGAAAGTTCGCAATGATCTCTCTAATCATCGATCTTTAACTATGAAGGAAAAATCAAGAAATTCAAAATCACATCATTTTAGTTCTGAACAAGTAAAAGCTGCCAACACTGCTAATCTATTAGACTTTATTCAAGATAGTGGTGTTCAGTTGAGAAGAGTAGGTCATGATTCCTATAAAGGAGTAGAACATGATAGTTTAGTCATTACACCCTCAAAAAATAGCTTCTATTGGAATTCCAGGTCGACGGGTGGAGTGGGAGCACTAGACTTTGCTACCAAATACCTTTTGGCAGATAGCAATTTAGAGGAAGGTGAAAAATTTCAAAAAGGTATGGAACTAGTCTTAAAATCAAGTGCAGGGCAATTTATACCACACAAAGAAGACCTCCAGCCGTTTGCTTTTAACAAAAATCAATTATCTAAACAATTCAATCAAGCTTACGCATATTTAACCAAAACAAGAAAAATAAATCCTAAATTAGTTAAGCAATTACATGAAGCAGGATTAATTGAGCAGAACCAATATGGTAATGCTCTTTTTTTATGGCGTGATCCTACTACCAGAAAAATTAAAGGTGCATCTATACAAGGAACTAAAATCAATCACGAAAAATACGGCAAACGTGGCACTTTAAAGAAGATTGAACCAAATTCTACTAAAGGATTTGGTTTTTCTTTTTCTGTAGGTAAACCTGAAAACTTGTATTTTTTTGAAGCACCAATTGATGCCATGAGCTATTACTGCTTACATCCAAAATTACACAATTCTCAATTCATTGCTATGGACGGGCTTAAAAAGACTGTATTCGCTAACTATTTTAAATTAGCCGATAATCAGCTATCACAAATACAAAGTGGAGTTAAAACGATTAACTTCGGGGTAGACAACGATGCAGCTGGTACCCAATTTATGGAAACTTTCCAAGAAGATGATGGGACCTACAAACATCTTGTTAATAGTCAGGGAGAAATGGTTCCTATCAACCGTGTTTCTCCATCATCTACTGAAGGGAAAGACTGGAATGAAGTGTTACAGAGAAAGTCAAAGTCATCTTACCATTCAAAAACGCTAAGTTTTAAAAAAAAACAATTTGAATTAACACCGGCTTATGCAACTAATCATGCTGTAATTCAAATGGAACATTTACTTGATGACTATAACTTAACCAGTCAAAATTCTAAAGTTTATGTTTCAAATAATAAGATTAATACCATCTATAGCAATCCGCATGCACCTGAAATTCTTGGGCTAATTCAACTTGATACTCAGGATCTTTTGAACGCTACTACTATAATTGCCAAAGATCGGACTAATCAATATAGGGCTATTAATAAGCATATAGATGAACAGGAACTGCTAGACAAGACTATTAACTATGTAGTGGCCAAGAACTTAACTACAGGCCTATATAAGCCCAGAATTGGCGCTACTCGGGCTAACTTAAGCATGAATCAAAAAGAAGTTCGAGAACAAGTTATTAACTCACGTTCATACTTTATGGAAAAAGCTAAAGAAGTAGAACAATTTGAACAATCACCTATTTTTTCAAAAATACATCACATTTTAAAAAAACAAGATAAATTACTAAATCGTTCAACAAGTAGCTTAAATATTAAAAATGAAGAGAATCGTTATCTATTAACTGGTTACCTTCAAAAAGGAAATGCTAAGAAAAGCTTTGCAATTAATATTAATCCTACTGTACTTGCAGAAAATGATGACAAAATTTCTCAACTTTTTAACCAAAAGCTATCTAATCATAAATCAATAAAAAATAGCTTCAAAAGAAGCTATATAAATCAACAAAATATAGTGAATAGAGAAATGTAAGGTGGAAAAATAACTATGAAATTTATGATTTTAAATGAAAAAGGAAAACAAGCCGAAAAGTTTGCTAATTTTCTAGGTGGAAAAAGTGGATTTTTAAAAAGTGGCGATAGCTATGATATCGTCCATGCTTCTGGCCATTTATTAAAATATAAAAAACCACAAGACAATGTTCCTGAAAGCTATGCAAAGCAATTTAATGATTGGGAAAACTTAAGTTCTTACCCATGGGACACGAGTCTATTTAAATGGGAGTACGAGATTAACCCATCAGGTAAACCACCTACAATAGAGCATTCAAAGAAACTATTAAAAACTATTAAATCAACCTCAATAGGACAAGACGCCATTATAATTGCTACAGATAATGACCCAAGTGGAGAAGGCGACGTATTAGCTTGGGAAATAATTAATTATATAGGTTGGAAGGGACAAGTATATCGACTACACTTTAAATCAGAATCAAAAGAAGATATTTTAAAAGCCTTTACCAAAATGACTAATGCACGTGAAGGAGATGATCAAGCTTTATATCATGCTGGCCTTGCAAGACAACGGTTTGATTATATTTCTCAAGAACTTTCTCCATATGCAACAATTGTAGCTAGAGAACACTACTCTACTGACGCCTTACGACTTGGGCGACTTAAATCAGTTATCAATATGGTCGTTTGGTACCAAAATTACTTACGAAAAAATTACATAAAGAAACCCTTTTTTGAAGTACGTTTCAAAGATAATAATAATCATATTTTTAAACGTGAATACACAGAAGATTCTGTATTTAGATTTAATGACAAATCCTCGGCAGAAGCCGAAAAAAACAATTATCACAATTCTCAAATTAAAATTCTAAGTAAGGAAACTAAGCGACAACAACCACCAGCTTTACTCAGCTTAAGTGATTTAAACGTTCTAGTAAGTAAAGATGGCTTTAGCGACACTGCATTTGATAGTACTTATGAATCAATGTATCAAAATGAAATAGTATCTTACCCTAGAACAGAAGATACAAAAATAACTCAAGGAGATTTTGATGAACTTTTACCCTTTGTTGATAAAATGGCTGATGTAGTTGGTATCGATACGTCTCTCTTAACCCATCGCACACTTAGAGCAAAACACAAAATAGCTCATGACGACCACGGTGCCAACAGACCAGGAATTAAAGTTCCGAATAGTTTAGCCGAAATAGAGAAAAAATTTGGAAAAGTAGGAGTAAGTATATATACTCATATCGTTCAATCTTATCTTTCGATTCTATGCGAAGATTACGTTTATGAGCAGGAAAAGGCATGTCTACAGGATTATCCAACTTTTCAATCAACTATTAATAAACCTATTCAGCTAAACTACAAAAAGATATTTGATGAAAAAGCACTAAATGATTCCACTAAAACTGATGAAACTGATAAATCTAATTTTAGTAAAGAGGCAGCTCCGTACATTTATGAAGGATCAAATCCTAAACCAGCTAAACCTACTAAGAGTTTCTTAAATAATTTCTTAAAGAAACATAATCTAGGTACTGGTGCTACACGAATAGCAGTATTTAAGACTTTAGGTGAAGGTAACAAATCTACAATGCGACTAACCAAAAAAGATGGATATGTACTTAATTACAATGGTACATTATCAGCATTATTAACGAAAAAAGCTTATATAGCTAGTGTGAAAGTTACCTATCGTCTTCAAGAATTAATTCAGCAAGTACGTGATCAAAAACTAGATTGGAAACAGATTCCTCCATTAATGAATAAGATCGTTGCTCACGACATGCCCATTATTCAGAAAAACTCTTTGGCCTTAAATGATGATTCGGAATTACAAAAATTAGCTGCTGAAGCTAATCCGGAATATGAAAAGAAAGAAAAAGCTGAAGGTACTTGGCTCGGTAAAAAAGTCAAAATTTCTAAAAGTTGGAGAAAGCACGAGTTTTCCGGCCAAGAATTAGCTGATCTTTTTGCTGATAAAGTTATAACTTTTAAGGCTGAAAAAAAAGATGGTACTTTTTACATTGCTAAAGGTAAGCTTTATAATCAAACCGCATCTATTGTGAAGAATGGCCGTAAAACCCAAATAAAATTTGTTGGATTCGCATTATTGCCTCAAGAAATAAAAGCCGATGAAAATCATTTTGTAGGGACATGGAAAAAGAAAAAAGTACGAGTTTTCAATCGATTTGGTTCCCATATCTTTACTAAGCAGGAGCAAGCTGATTTATTGGCCGATAAAAAAATTACATTTGATGGAATCTCCAAGAAAAATGGTAAAACATATAAATATATTGTTACCGGAAAACTTGGGTATAAAACTTTTAAGGGGAAAAAGTTTGTAGAATTCAAGCCCAAGTTTAACTAAAGTGGCATAAAATATTACTAAACTTAGCCAAAGTGCCTAATTTGAAGTATAATTACTTATGAAAGGTTAGGGATCATTCATATGGAAAAAGAAACTATTTTAGGCACATTAATTCGACAGCTCGGATTAAGTGGATTTCAAGAGTTAGCTAGAGTATCGGGAGTTCCACTACGTACTTTAGTTCGCTACGATCAACAGCTAGCAAAAGAAGGTAGGAAGACTATCTCTAGTTGGAAAGCAGAAAATATTATTAAGTTAGCTAATACTCTTAATAAGACACCTGGTGAATTTTTAGATTGGCTACTTGGAAAAGAACGATACAACGGTCTTTTAGTTAGTCCAGTTGATCAGACTATTCAAGGCGTGCCAATTAGTGATCACCTAGTTTATGAAGAGCTTCTTAATGCTCTTTTAATAAATTCAAATTTAGGGTATGTTCCTACCACAAAAGATATAGAAGAAATTTTAAAAAAATGGAAAAAAATTCCTAAATCCACTCTTAAAGAAATACGAAAAAATTATATGAACTCAGTTATTTATAGTTTGGCACAGAGCCAACTTAAACCAACAAATACAAAATAATATCTATATTTTTATTTAGACCTTCAAATTTAATTTGAGGGTCTTTTTTGTTAGAAAGAAAGGAAAAATTATGAATAAAAATACTACTATCGCTAATCAACAAAGATCAGCTATTAATCATTATCTAAACAATCACCCTCAATTAAGTGACGGAATTAAATTTATTAACTTAGAAAAATTATCAAAAAATGAAGAGTTTTTAACGAGTTATAGTATTGATGATTATGATAGAAATGAGTTGCAGTCAACGCTAAAAGATGGATCCAAATATGGTGTTATGTTCATCGATACTGATAGTGTCGCTATTCATAATATTTCTAAAAAAGAACTCAATACTTTAAGTAATTTAAAAGACTATGAATTTGATCCGGTATATAAATCAGTAGCAAAAGAGATGGCTCAATTAGCTCCGAATGCTCCAGATACTACGATCAATCTAGGCGATTTTACAAGTTTTGATCCAAATGCATTTGAAGATACTTTTTTATCATTTGATGAAGGTAAAAAAGCACTAAATGCATTTGACATGCCAGGTAAAGCCCATAGCGAAAATATAGATAATGCAGCTAGCTCCGGAATAAATTCAAATGCTCAAAAAGAAGGCAAAATATTAGGTTATATTACCAGAAAGAGTTTTAAAATGAACAAAATCAATAAAACGCCAAACATGAATAACAATGAACAAAATAATCAACTTTTTAAGCAAGTAGAACAAACTTTTACAATCAATCCACTAGCTGCTCAATGGTGGGTTCAAAATAAAAAAGCGATTAGTGAATCTCTTGACAATATGTACGCTGATTGGGAAAATCAACGTTCTCATAAAGAATCTAAGAAATACGGAAAAATTGCAAGAAAGTTAACTTCCGAGCAAATCTCTGAGTTTTCAAAATTATATGAAAAAGTCCATGATATGAATGGAGAACATAGCTTACTTCCAGAAGAAATTGAACAAAAAATCGAAGATGAGAGTAAGTTTGATCAAAATAATGCTCCTATAGTTAAAGAAGCTCAGAAGCTCTTTACGGCTAATCCTCAAAATGCTAAATGGTATCTCCAACGAAATCTGGCTTATAACGAGGATAGCGATAACCTTTGGCGTCTTTTTGACGGAAAAAAAGAACAATATGTTGAACAAGAGAAGCTTACCAAATTAGAGAAACAGTTCCACCTAAGTGATAAACAAATTGCTAAACTAGAAAATCATTACCAAAAGACACGCGATCTTAATAATCCAACTTCAAAATATGGAAGAGAGAGTAAGTTTACAAAAGAAACTATAAATCAAATTTTCCAACTAAGTAAACAGCAAAATAAAGAAGTAGAAAAGCACATTGTGCTTTCTTTCCTTTCACTTCTGGTTTTTGTTTGGTTGGGATTTTTTTTGTGTTTTGTTTTGTTTTGTTCAGATAAAATAGATGCTGTGCAGCATGCAGCCTGATCT
>ERZ778504.1196-NODE-1196-length-20201-cov-4.526209_pt1 | contig 20201 bp, 15 predicted proteins | sample MGYA00510046_ERZ778504 | MGnify/ENA primary metagenome ERZ778504 (study PRJEB29527, sample SAMN07138964) | mouse gut metagenome | material: feces | host: mouse | place: China:Nanjing | collected 2016-01-25 ...
GGTGTTCGGCCAGAAAGAACAGCTCTGGACGCATCTGACGCCCTATGACAACTTCCGATTCTTCGGGGCGATCTATGACCTGACGGAGCAGGAGACAGAGGCAAGAATTGAGGAACTTTCTGAACGGTTTGCCTTGAAAGAATTTATTGACACACCTGTCAGAAATCTGTCGCTGGGGCAGCGCATCCGCTGTGAGATGGTTGCAGCGCTGATCCATAAGCCGAAGGTATTGTTTCTGGATGAGCCGACGATCGGTTTAGACCCGGTGGTGAAGGAAAATGTCCGGGAGCTGATCCGGCAGATGAACAGGGAGGAGCACACCACGGTTTTTCTGACCAGTCACGACGTGGGGGATATCGAGAAGCTTTGCAGGCGCATCATCATTGTGAACGACGGGCAGATTGTGCTGGACGATTCGGTGGAGCATCTGAAAAGCCATTATTTGGAGCATTCACTGGAGGAGATTATTGTGGAGATATACAAGGCGCAGGAGGAGGACTGAAATGAGGAAATATGTGGTAATTTACAAATCCGTCCTGCTTGAAAACTTACAGTATGCGGCGAATGTGGCGATGGGTTTTTTTGGCTATTTTGTATTTATCTTTATTTTTACCATGCTCTGGGGCTACATGTACCGCACGCCGGGGGAGCTGATTGCGGGTTATACGAAGGAACAGATGATCTGGTATGTGATGATGACGGAAATGTTGTTTTTCGGTTCTGATGCGGCTTCTGTGGCAGGGGAGGTGGCGGGGGATATCCGGGGCGGCAATATTGCCTATCTGATGAATAAACCTTACCACTATACACTGTATATCTTGGCAAAATACACTGGCGAGTGGAGCTTCAGACTGCCTATGTACGCAGTTTTGGCGGTGGTAATCGGGATGGTGATGGTGGGACCATTGCCAGAATTTCCGCTGGCGGCGCTTCCTGCGATGGCGCTCTGCGTGGTGCTGGCGCTTACCATCAATGCGGTGTTTAAGCTGTGCATCAGCCTGTTCTCTTTCTGGATTGAGGATGCGACACCCTTCCAGTGGCTTTACAATAAACTGATTGTGGTGCTGGGAATTCTGTTCCCTGTGGAAATCTTTCCACAAGGATTACAGCCGTTATTAAAACTGACGCCAATCTACACGGTGTGCTACGGACCGGCAAAGCTGATTGTAGATTTCAGTTCAGAGAAATTTGCGGAAATTCTGGCGGCGCAGGGGATATATCTGGCGGCAGGCTGTGGGCTGATGTTTCTGATTTATGGAAAAGGGGTGAAAAAGCTGTATGTTAACGGTGGTTAAAAATCAAATGCGGGTGTGTGCGCTTTCCGTCAAATACAATATCATGCGGGAGATGGTGAACAAGGTGACCTTTCTCACCAACGTGGGCTTTATGGTGCTGAACAACGCCACTTTTCTGGTGCAGTGGATGATTCTGCTTCGGATGCGGGGGGATGTAGGGGGCTACACCATGCGGGAAATTATGCTGCTCTGGGGGCTTATGGCGGCATCCTTCGGGCTTTCGCATATTTTGTTCGCGCGCGCCTTTTCCTTGTCGGATCTGATCATCAAGGGGAAGCTGGACTCTTTTCTGGTACAGCCGAAGAATGTGCTCGTCAGCGTGCTGACCTCGTCCACCGACTCCTCGGCAATCGGCGATTTCCTGTACGGGACGGCGCTGGTGTGTGCCTGTAAGCCCGGCGTGGGCGGATTTTTCCTGTTTCTGCTGTTTGTGGTGACGGGAACGGTGATTTTTACGGCTTTCGCTGTGCTTCTGGGGAGCCTGTCCTTCTGGTTTGTGCGGATGGATATGCTGCAGAACCAGATTGTTATGGGAATCGTAAGCTTCGGCACTTACCCCGACGGTATTTTTAAGGGCGCTTCCCGGTTTTTTCTTTATTTTATCATTCCTGTGGGGATGGCGGTCTGGCATCCGGTACACCTGATGGTCAGTTTTGACGCAGGGATGTTTTTTACCGTGGCGGGATATGCCTGTGTGCTTCTTGCGTTGGCTGTGGCAGTGTTTTACAGGGGGCTTAGGCGGTATGCTTCGGGGAATCTGATGGTGGCGAGGCTGTGAGACGAATATTGCGGGTGGCGGCAGTATAAAAATTTTCTTTCCTTTTTTCGGATTCCATGATAAAATGCTGTTGCTGACTAAAGCGGAATGGCAAAAGAGGGTGATCGTGTGCCCGAATCAAATCGCAGAAATAATTACCACAAATGCGTGGCGGTCAGCGACGCGTCTGTGGTATTTTTATAGATTATTATAGCAACACATTAATGTACCAAATTAGAGTTAAAATAGGAGAAGGAGAGAAAGTCATGAAACAAATGAAAAAGAGGTGGAGAATGCTTGTGCCGACCGTGCTTTTGCTGGCGATGACGTTCTCCACGACGGTATTTGCGGCGGAGGAGGAGCTCGAGTATGTGCCCGATCTGCACGCCACGTTCTGGGCGCTTGTTCCTGCCATCGTGGCGATCGGACTTGCGCTGATCACGAAGGAGGTTTACAGCTCCCTGTTTGTGGGGATTTTGATGGGAGCGCTTCTGTACTCGGGCTTTCAGTTTGAGCTGACGATCACCCATATTTTCTCGGACGGGATCATCGGCGTTTTGTCTGACAGTTATAATGTAGGTATTCTCGTATTTTTGGTGATTCTGGGCGCGATGGTCAGCCTGATGAACAAGGCGGGCGGCTCGGCGGCTTTCGGGCAGTTTGCGGCAAGCAAGATCAAGAACCGGGTGGGCGCGCAGCTTGCGACTATTCTCTTGGGCGTGCTTATTTTTATCGACGATTATTTCAACTGTCTGACTGTGGGGAGCGTGATGCGCCCTGTGACGGACAAGTTTAAGGTGTCAAGATCAAAACTGGCTTATCTGATCGACGCGACCGCCGCGCCGGTGTGTATCATAGCGCCGATTTCTTCCTGGGCGGCGGCTGTGACGGGTTTTGTGGAAGGCGAGGACGGCTTTTCCATCTTTATCCGCGCGATTCCCTACAATTTCTATGCGATTCTGACGGTTGTTATGATGGTTGGCATGGTGCTGATGAAGACGGAGTTCGGCAAGATGAAGGAGCATGAGAAGAACGCGGCAAGAAAGGGCGATCTTTTCACCACGGAGGGACGGCCTTACGAGAATGTGAAGGAAGAGAAAATAAGCGCCAAGGGAGGCGTTGTGGATTTGCTGATTCCCATTGCGGCGCTGATTGTCTGCTGTGTGATCGGCATGATTTACACGGGAGGTTTCTTTGAGGGAGCAGGCTTTGTCGAGGCATTCTCCAACTCCGACGCGTCTCTGGGGCTGACGCTCGGCAGCTTTTTCGGTTTGATTATTACGATCCTTCTCTATCAGATTCGCCGGGTACTTTCCTTTAAGGAGTGTATGGACTGTATTCCGGAAGGGGTCCGTGCCATGGTGCCTGCGATTCTGATTCTGACTTTTGCGTGGACGCTGAAGGCGATGACGGACAGTCTGGGCGCCGATCTGTATGTGGCAGGGCTGGTGGAGTCCAGCGCGGGCGCGTTTATGAACTTCCTGCCTGCGATTATCTTTGTGGTGGGGTGTTTTCTGGCTTTCGCGACGGGCACTTCCTGGGGAACCTTCGGTATTCTGATTCCCATTGTGGTGGCGGTGTTCCAGAATGGCGATCCGCAGATGATGATTATGTCCATTTCCGCCTGCATGGCCGGTGCGGTGTGCGGCGACCACTGCTCGCCCATTTCCGACACGACCATCATGGCGTCCGCGGGCGCACAGTGCGAGCATGTGAACCATGTCACGACGCAGCTTCCCTACGCGGTTCTGGCGGCGGTGGTGTCCTTTGCCACTTACATTGTGGCAGGTTTCGTGAAGAGCGCATGGATCGCGCTTCCTGTGGGAATTGCGCTGATGGCGGCATTGCTGTTTGCGCTTCGCGGTATCAATGGAACAATCGAAGATTAGAGCGAAAAGAACTTCGAATGCCTGAAGAGCGGCATTCTCCGCAGCGTTCAATAAACAGCTTCTACGTTTCCCACGCCGTCCTCTGTGATGTTGAATTTCCAGACGGCGTGTCCGGGAATGCGGTGTTCAGTTAAATAATAGCTGTTATCTATTTGGGTTATGTAGTAGGGCGTGCCGCCGCCGATGAAGTTTTCGTAGATATCTTCGTAATTTCCGTCTGCAAGGTCTTTCAGATTCTTTGCGCGGATGATGGTGGCGTAGTCCTGGCTGCCGCTTATATCGGTGGAGACGGTGATGTAGCAGTCTCCTCCGGCAAAGGTGAGCTGTACCATGCCGGCAATCGCGTCGGGTACGGGATAAGTCTTCCTCACTTCAAAGGTGGACAGGTCAGCCTGTATGATGGCGGGTGCGCCGGGGATGCCGGAGACGAAGTAGATATCGTCGCCGTTGATGGTGAAGGAGCGCACGTAGGTCTCCTTCAAAGCGTCCACGGTGCGGATTTGTGTGAGATACATCTGCGGGTCGCCGGGATCGTGGCGGCACAGATACATTTCGCCGTTCATGGAGCTCCACACGTAGAAAGTGTCCGTGGGGGCGTCATAGACAATATAGTGAGGGCGGTTTCCGGCTTCATCCAGCGTCTGGGTGTGGTAGAAAACGCCCTCCTTTTTTTCAAATACAAGAATGCGGTTTCCCTCCGTGTCGTCTACAAGATAGACGGTTCCGTCGCTGGCGAGGGTGTGTCCCTTGTCGATTTCATCCGTTAAAATCTGCCAGTCCGTGAGAGGATCCGTGAGGTTATCGTGGTAGATCACCTGATCGTGATAGCAGTCTACAATGAAATAGGTGTCTTCCACTTTTGTGACATAGGTGGGAACGCTCAAGTCTGTAAGGGAATTGCGTGGAATGTCCTGCGCGGCGGCAGGAGTGAAATCCGCGTCCGCAAGATTTTGAATTGTCGTAAAGGCGCGAAGGTGGCTTTCGCTTGGGAGCGGGGCAGGCATCTGAGGGCCGGGATCCCGCGTCATGGCGGGAAGGTTTGTCTGATCAGAGTCCGATATGCCGCATGAGGCCAGGAATCCAGCGGTGAACGGCAGGAAAAAAAGGAAAAGGAAATAAAAGAACAGGCGTTTTTTAATCTTGTGTTTTCCGAAATTATGACTCATTGGAGGGATTCTCTTTCTTTCTTCTGTATTTCTTGGTAAGATAAATCATATAATAGGTTCAGTTTACCACAAATTTCGCGCTATGTCGTGTGGGTTTTCGGCGGACGGGCAGTGTATTTGGTAAACGGGTAAGCGGTTCTCCCTTTGCAGGATGATTCCTTTTCGGCGGACGGAGAGTGCATTTGGTTTGGGAAAGAGGACTTGTGGAACCGGGATTGGCAGGAGTATATATATGACATTTTTGTCACATTTTAGATCAGACAGCGCGTCAAAACAGCATATGGATTCCGGGGCGCCTGGAGAACGGCAGAAGCCGCCTTACAATATCACCTTCGGCATTCTCTCCGCCCTTGCGATTCTGATGATCGTGGCCGGACACTCGGGATATGATATTTTCACGGTGGGCGGTCTGTTTCCCTACTATTCTTTTCATGTACCCCTTTTTATGTTTATTTCCGGCTATTTTTATCGGGATGAGGAGGAAGGCAATCCGCTCGCCTATCTGAAAAAGAAGGCGAAGAGGCTCCTTTTGCCCTATTTTATCTGGAATGCGGTGTACGGACTTCTGGCAGCGGCGCTGCGGGCATTTGGCGGCTTTTCGATGGGGGAGGCAGTCTCCCTGAAAACGCTGTTTTTCACGCCGTTTTTGAATGGCTATCAGTTTATTCTGAATTACGCGGCGTGGTTTGTGCCTGCGCTCTTTATCGTTGAGGTGATGAATTTGTGTATGCGGCTTCTGCTCGGGCGGCTGCACATAAATAGCGAGTGGCTGATTTTGATCGGCACTCTTGCGGTGGGGATGCTTGTGGTGCAGTTTGCCATCGAGGGCCGTGTCTGGGGACTGTACAAGACACCGGGACGGATTCTCTTTCTCTACCCCTGTTTTCAAATGGGGCAGTTTTATAAGAAGAAGCTGGAATCGCGGGATACTCTCGGAAACGTTCCTTACTTTGCCGTGGTGCTCGGCGTGCAGGTGCTCCTGCAGCTGTGCTGCAACGGGCTGGCTTACAGCAGTGTGTGGGTCACGGGCTTTGCCAACGGATCGGTGATTCCGTATGTGACATCGGTGTCAGGTATTGCCTTCTGGCTGCGGGTGTCGAAGCTTCTTTCCCCGCTATGTGAAAACGGACAGAGCGACAGAACAGCAACGCAGGCGGATGCGAAAGGGCAAAGCGGTTCAAAAGAGGTGCGCTCAAATGCGGAGAGGCAAAACCCTGTGGCGATGCAGAATCCGGCGGGCGGGTTTCTGCTCTATCTCGGCCGTAATACTTACGCGGTGATGATGCACCATGTTATGGCGTTTATGCTCGTAAAGATGGTTTTGGCGGGGATTGCCGCCCACACGGGATATCTGGCGGATTTTGAATTTGTGCGGTTTTATGCGGATATTGACTACTATTACCTGGTAAAAGGTTCGGAAGCCTTTCAGATGGTCTATCTGGCGGCGGGGGTGGGGCTGCCGCTGTTGTTGCAGAGGGGGTTGCTGTCCTTATTCCGGCGGTAAGACGGCGGCTTCTCGGACTGAGTCGCGCCGGGGTGAAACGGTCTGGCGTTGAAAAATGATGCAGCAGTCTGTAAATGGCGGTAAAATGAGTGGCTGCTACCGATAAACCAGTCCGGCGGGACAGGAGATCAGCAGGTTTTGCGCATTGCGGCAGAGTGTCGGCCAGGTGCACGTTTGGATGACAATAAATTTAAGGCGCATGAGGGGACTGCTTGTGACGGTGTGGTCGTCTTTGGGCGAGTTCATGGACGTTATCCTTATCCTTTCTATGACTGTTTTGTCTATGATAGTAAAGTATATCTTATGCGGGTTTGAATTGCAATCGACGGGGGAGTGTGTTACTCTATCTAGTGAGTGTGCGACTTGTAACGATGTGTGGAGAGATGTGCCTGTCGGGAACGGAGGCACAATGAGAGAAAAGGTCAAGATTTACAACTGGGATGGCAGAAGGTATCGTCTGCTCGGCAGGGAGAGACTGCGCAGAACAAATGACACCTATGTCGTAAATATGCCCGAGCGGTTCGGAGACAGGTCTTTTACCACAAGATACCTGCTTTATCCCTCGGAGCAGTTCGTGAAAAAACACCGCTATGACAATCTGCTGTTTCGCGCGGGAAAAAATGAAGTGTGGCTGCCCGTGGAGGAGAGAATGTGGGCGGAAGTGCTGTTTTCCTATCGGTGACGGGAAAACGCAGGGAGGCCGAAGGCCGGTGATAGGAGTAGAGGTAAGGAGCCGAATGCGGGGCAGATGTGCAAGCGAGGAGCCTGTCAGCAGGCGGGGCGTGCGGCGAAGAATGCCGTGCAAGGAAAGGAAACATACCCATGGTCACAATCAGCGTATGCATGATCGTGAAAAATGAAGAGCGGATTTTAGCCAGATGCCTGGACAGTCTGAAAAGGCTTGCGGATGAGATTATTATTGTAGATACGGGCTCCGTGGACGATACGAAGCGGATTGCGGAGGCGTATACGGACAAAGTATATGATTTTGCGTGGACAGGCAGTTTTTCTGATGCGAGAAATTTTGCCTTTTCCAAAGCCGAGATGGAATATATTTACTCCGCGGATGCGGATGAGATGCTGGATGAAGAAAACCGGGCAGCTTTCCTGCAGATGAAAGAGGTGCTGCTCCCGGAGATTGAGATTGTGCAGATGTATTATGTAAACCAATTGGCAAACGGCACCATCTACAATTACGACAAGGAGCTCCGGCCAAAGCTTTTCAAGAGAAATCGCACCTTTCGGTGGCAGGGGGCAATCCATGAACAAGTGGGGATTACGCCTGTTATTTATGACAGTGAAATCTGCATTCAGCATCTGCCGGAGGAAAACCACAAGGACAGGGATTTGGCGGCTTTTGCGCGGCTTGTGGAGGAGGGGGAGCCTCTGGACAAAAGACTGCACAATATTTACGCGAAGGAGCTTTTTATTTCCGGGGAGAGTAAGGATTTTCTGGCGGCCAGGGCTTTTTTTCAGGCCTCCTGTAAGGATGAGAAGCGGGGAGAAGAGGAGTTGATGGAGGCGGCCTGTGTGGCGGCGAGAGCGGCAAGACTTGCCGGGGATGTGACGGACTTCTTCAAATACGCCATGAAAGCGGTGGCATCTGAAGGGTGCGCGGAAATCTGTTGCGAGCTGGGCGCTTTTTATATGGAACGGGAAGATTACGACGAGGCGGTCGTCTGGCTGTACAACGCGGCATACGAGACGGAGAGCATTTTAGACATCCACTGCGGCGGCGATCTTCCCCTGCGGGGGCTTGCCAAGTGCTATCAGGAGCTTGGCAATGAGGAGCAGGCGGCGGTGTACGCGAGGCAGGCGGCGGAGTGGACAGCGTGAGAAACGCGAAAAGTACTTCCAAAGCTCGACAGCGTTGATTCCGAGATTCCGCTGAAACAGAATCATGGCGGTTAATGTGAGAAAAGAGGAGACAGGACATGAAATGGGAAGAAAAGGTGCGCAGGGTGGTGCCTTACACACCCGGGGAGCAGCCGAAGAAGGCGGGCATTATTAAATTGAATACCAACGAAAATCCGTACCCGCCCGCGCCCGGCGTGGCGAAGGCGGCTGCCGCCCTGAATGCAGAGAAGTTCAGGCTTTATCCTGAGTTTCCGGAACAGACGGCGCTCGCGAAGGCGCTGGCGGCGCGCTATCATATCGGCACAGACCAGCTTTTTATCGGCGTCGGTTCGGACGATGTGCTGTCCATGGCGTTTTTGACGTTCTTTCATTCGGAAAAGCCCGTCTTTTTCCCGGACATCACCTACTCTTTTTATGATGTGTGGGCGAATGTGTACAGAATACCGTATGAGAGGAAGGCGCTGGACGCGGACTTTCGGATTTGTCCGGCGGATTACAAGGAGCCCAACGGCGGCGTGGTTTTTCCGAATCCCAATGCCCCCACGGGGGTGCGGCTGCCTCTTGACAAGGTGGAGGAGATCGTAGCGGCGAACCGGGATGTGGTGGTGATCGTGGATGAGGCGTACATCGACTTTGGCGGGACGAGCGCACTGCCGCTTATTGACAAATACGATAATCTGCTGGTGGTGCAGACCTTTTCCAAGTCCAGATCCATGGCGGGTATACGGATCGGGTATGCCATGGGGCAGCCTGCGCTGATCCGCTATTTGAATGACGTGAAGTATTCCGTCAATTCCTACACCATGAACATGGCGGCTCTGGAGCTCGGCGCAGCGGCCGTGCAGGATGAGGCATATTTTGAAGCGTGCTGTAAAAAAATTATGGCCACGAGAGCGCGGGCGGAGGAGCGCCTTTCCGGGTTGGGGTTTGTTTTTCAGAAGTCCTCTGCCAATTTTATCTTTGTCTCCCACAAAACAATGCCTGCGGGGGAAATCTTTGAGCGGTTGAAAGAAAATGCCATATATGTCAGGTGGTGGGATAAGGAGCGGATTGACAATTACCTGCGGATCACCATCGGTACGGACGCACAGATGGAGGCGCTTTACCGGGCGCTGGACGAAATCTGCGGATAAGAGTTTGGCGGTGCAGCTATTTTTGAAGGGATTTAGCAGAATAAAGTGTTTTTCATGCGTATATGCTACATATACATATATCAATAGAAGCGAGTTTAGTAAAAGTGTAGGGAAAATGCGACAATTCTGGTTTGTTAAATTTAAATTTAATTGATAAAATGAGCGGAGGAATGGAACAGATGGAAAGTTTAGCGGTGGCTTTTGCCAATACACTGGGAAGATATGTGAGTAAGGAGATCGTGGTTTTTATCATCTCCATGATACCGATTCTGGAGCTGCGCGGCGGCCTGATTGTGTCGAAGCTTCTGCAGGTGCCGATCACCACGGCCATTCCGATCTGCATTGTCGGGAATATTATCCCGATTCCCTTTATTTTGCTGTTTATCAAACAGATTTTTAAGCTGTTGAAAAAAATAAAGCTTTTCCGAGGCATCATTGAAAAATTGGAAAACCGCGCTATGAGTAAAAGCGACAATATCAGGCGTTATGAATTCTGGGGGCTGGTGCTCTTTGTGGGGATTCCCCTTCCGGGCACGGGGGCGTGGACGGGGTCTCTGATTGCCGCGCTTCTGGATGTTGACTTTAAAAAGGCGGTTCTGGCGGAGCTTTTGGGCATTGCCATCGCCACGGTGATTATGTCCATTCTCTCCTACGGGCTTTTGGGCGCGCTGGTCGCATAAGGAAAGCAGGTGTGCCATCCGGCATTTCCGTGCAGAGGGAGGGGAATATCTGCACAGGAATTTCAGAGACAGAGCCTGGGAAAAGGCTGGATGGGAATAGGCGGAATTGTGAGAACGGAAAAGGAAAGAATGAAAGGATCGGGAAGTCGGGAAAAAAGCTGTGGAACTCTGGCGGATGGGATCGCGGATGAATAAGGAAAGGGACAGAAAAAAATATGCGCTGGTTTTTACTGCGCTTGCGGTAGTACTGGCGTCAGCCGGGCTGGTCGGGGTTCTTCTGCGGGGGCAATTCGGGGAGGGTAATCCGAATCTGGCTCTGAAAAAGGGTGTGAAAGCGACCTGTGACAGTGTGGAGCAGGAGTCACTGTCCGCGGCTATGGCGATCGACGGCAATGATCATGACCTTGCATCCCGCTGGTCAAGCGAGAATAACAGGGAGAACGCTTCCCACTATATACAACTGGAATTTCCCGAAGAAATTTCAGTTTCTTTTGTTGTGCTCAAATGGGAGAGGGCCAACGCCGTTTCCTACGCGCTGGAGGGTTCTGCGGACGGCGCGGTCTACGAAACGCTGGCCTCTTTTGATGCTGCGCCGGAGACGCTTAGGCAGGAGATTGTTCTGGATGCGCCTGCAGGCGTGCGCTTTCTGCGGCTTTCCACATATGCGGTGTCAAAAGAATCTGCGGATTTTTCTGACCTGTATCAGAATGTATCTCTCTACGAGTTTGAGGTTTACGGGGACAAGCCAACGGCTTATAAATTAAAAGCACCTGTTATCGAAAGGACGGCGGAGGGCGGAAGAAGACTCGTTATGCCGGAAACGCCGGAAGGGTTTCGTGTAACGCTGATCGGTGCGGACTTGGAACAGGTGATCGGTGCGGACGGCAGAATCTACGACACCATTCAGGATAAGGAAGTGACGGCCGGGTATCGGGTGGAGGATACAAAAGGCCGGGAGGGAACGAGAGAGGTTTCCTTTGTGGCGGAGGTGCCTGCGGCGGATACGATGTCTGATACGACAGAAACAGCGGCGGGGTACGGATTGTCTGATGGGGAAGGCGCTGCGGCGGGGAGTGGATTGGCGGATGGGCGGACTGCGGCGTCGGAATCCGAAGATGATCTGCTCGGCGGGATCGGCGGCGTGCTTCCCTCGGTTGCAGAGTGGCGGGGAAGTCAGGGGTATTTTAATCTGCGGGAAGAAGCGCGGATCATCGTGGATACAGACAGCCGCCCGCCCCGGGGCGATGGAGGGCAGTCGGTCGCGGCGGGAAAAGCGGACGTGCAGACGGAGATGGGAGAAACAGAAGCGGCTGCGAAACGGGGCGCAGATACGCAGGCACTCTGGGATATTGCGGCGCTGATGAACGAGGGCTTGGAAAGGAATCTGTATTTTCGCACAAAACTGACCGTCTGCAAGGGGACGACGGACGATCTTGAACCGGGGGATATCTATCTGGGCTATGCCGAAGAGGAAAACGGTCTGGGAGAAGAAGGATACACCTGTGACATAACCGACAAGTGTGTCATAAAAGCGGAGGCGGCGACAGGTTTGCGCTGGGGCACAGTCACTTTGATGCAGCTTTTGTTTGCGGATGCAGGAGGAAATGCGCCGCAGGGACAGATCCGGGATTATCCGCTCTATGAGGTGCGAGGCTTTGGCATCGACGTGGCGAGAAAACCGGTATCGCTGGACACGCTCTATCGGATCATGGAGACAATGTCGTGGTACAAGATGAACGATCTGACCATTCACCTGAATGACAATGAGATTCTTGCCACCAGCGGTCTGACCGATTCGGTGGAGCGGGCTATGACGGCTCAGAGCGCGTTCCGCTTGGAATCCGACGCTCTGGGGATGCAGGCAGGTGGAGAGAGCCCTACACCGGAGGAGTATGTTTATACAAAGGAAGAGCTTGCGCAGTTCATTGTCACGGCGAAAACCTACGGCGTGACGGTGGTGCCGGAGATTGACACGCCTGCCCATTCGCTTTCCATCACAAAGCTTTATCCCGAGTATGCGCTGCGTACCTCAAATGAGTCTGTGGATCAGATCGATCTGGGAAATGACAAAGCTGTCACTTTTGTGGAGAAAATCTGGCGGGAGGAGCTGGATGAGGAAAACGGCGCATTTCGGGGAGCGGAGATTGTGGGTATCGGCATGGACGAGTATTACGGCGACGGAGAGCAGTATCGGCAGTATCTGAACAGAATCAACAGTTTGGTGCAGGAGACGGGGAGAACCGTGCGGCTCTGGGGGAGTCTCAGCAATATGGGCGGTGTCACCAAGCCCTCGCCTGAAAACCTGCAGATGAATTTGTGGAGCACGGTCTGGGCAGACCCGATGGAGATGTACGAGGCGGGATATTCTCTGATCAATATGCAGAACAATCACCTCTATATCATACCGGGCGGCGGCTATGACAGGCTGAGCGGCAGGGATTTGTATGAAAACTGGGCACCCAACCGCTTTTATGACTATAACAGGCGGGAGAGCGTGCCCGCTTATTCACCGCAGATGCTTGGCGCGGCATACATGATCTGGAATGATATGAGCGGCAATCTGGATGTGGGAATCTGCGAGTATGATCTGTACGAGCGGTTTATGGAGCCTCTGGGCGCACTGTCCGCGCGGCTCTGGGGCGCGGAGAGGCTGGAGACAGCGGGTGAACGGTGTGATCTGTCGGCCTATGTCTTTCTGAAGGATTGCATGAAAAACAGAGAATCGCAAAGATTTATGATGGTGGATGAAAACCGGGATGCGCCTTACCGGAGTGAAAAGGCAGTTTTTTATCCGTACCTCTATGATGAGACAGTGGCGGCGGAGCCGGATTATGAGGTGCGGATAGAGGTGTGTCTGGAGCCGGGTGCCCCGGCGGAGAGCCGGGAGAGGGCAGGGAGCGGGACTGCGCAGGCGACGGGCGGACAGCCCGCACGGCAGACACAGATCATCGCCGAGGGCGATTGTGCCTACGGAAAGTGGGCGTTCTATGCAGTGGAGCCGGAGACGGGAAAGGTTGGCTTTACCAGAGAAGGGCGAACCTACACATTTGACTATACGCTGCCGAAAGGCGAGTGGGTGAATCTGAAGCTGGAGGGGACATCGGGAAAGACCACGCTCTATGTGGATGGAAAAGAAGTGGACAGCCTGGGGAGTGACGAGCCCTTTGAGGAGCACGCCACCTTTGTATTCCCTCTGCAGAGAGTGGGAATACAGACGGGACAGTTTGACGGCGAGCTGTCGCTGCATTTGCTTAACAGCGCGGTATTTGTGGATGGCAGGATAGAATGAGACAGAATTGGCAAATCCGTACATGTTTTACAAAAGTGTAAAACAGTGACAGGATGAGATTAAGAGCGGATCGGATAAGGACGGACCTGAAATGGAAGCATACACAGATTTTGCGGAAGTTTATGATGAGCTGATGGACGACACGCCCTATGAGGCATGGTGTGCGTTCCTGATGGGACTTTTCCGCCGATACGGCGTGGATGATGTGTCCAAAGCGGAAAAGGATACGAATAATGACATGAGTGTCATAAGCAAAATACAGGAGGGGACTACGGATGCCGGCCGTATGACTGAGATGGCAGAGAACAGTGCGGAAGCAGATTTGGGGCTTACGGAAGAAAATCTCGCACAGGAGCGCAACACCATCCTTGACCTCGGCTGTGGGACGGGCACACTGACAGAACTTTTGGCGCGTGAAGGTTATGATATGATCGGGGTGGATAGCGCGGAGGAGATGCTGCGGATTGCCATGGAGAAGCGGGAGCGGTCGGGGCTCGATATCCTGTATCTTTTGCAGGATATGCGGGAACTGGAGCTCTACGGCACGGTGGGGGCGGTCGTCAGCGTCTGTGACAGCCTGAATTATCTGCTGGAAGAGGAAGATATTAGGCAGACCTTTGCGCGGGTCAATAATTATTTGTATCCGCGGGGCATTTTTGTCTTTGATTTCAATACTGTCTATAAATATGCCGTCGTGATCGGGGACGCCACAATCGCGGAAAATCGTGAAGACTGCAGCTTTATCTGGGAAAACTATTATCATGAGGAAGAGGAGATCAACGAGTACGACCTGACGGTCTTTGTGGCGGAGGGAAGAAGCGTGTCCGGAGCAGACGGAGCGGCAGTGCGAGCGGAGGAGACGGACAGCAGAAAAACGGCGCAGGGAAACGTCGGTGAAGCGGGACGGGAAAGCGTATGTGAAGAGGCGCCGAACATGCGGTTTTGGCGGTTTCAGGAGGTGCACTACCAGCGGGGCTACCGTCTGGAACAGATGAAGGCGTTTCTTCTGCAGGCGGGGCTGGAGTTCTTGGAGGCGATGGATGCCGACACCCACGGGGATGTAACCGAGGAGAGTGAACGGATCTATGTGGTGGCGAGGAAGGGAGAGAAAACCACGGCAAATCAACAGGTAATGCCTGAAACGACAGGCGTTTCCTAAGGGCTGGGAAAGTTATGAAATGTGGCGAAAAATGAAGAGAAAGGTTGGCCGTTGTATTTTAGGGGAACGGCTGTGACATGGAGGAAAATATGAAAGAATACACAGGGGACTACATGGTGAGGGCCACCGCGGCGGACGCGCAGATACGCGCCTTTGCGGTGACTTCAAGGGAACTGGTGGAAGAGGCAAGGGCAGCCCACAACACAAGCCCCGTGGTGACGGCGGCGCTGGGCAGACTTATGACGGGCGCGCTTATGATGGGCGGTATGCTCAAAGGCGAAAAGGATGTGCTCACCCTGCAGATCAGGGGCGCGGGCCCGGTGCACGGCATTACGGTGACAGCGGACGCGGCAGGCCATGTGAAGGGCTATGCGGACAATCCTTCGGCTATGATGCCGCCGAACAGCGCGGGAAAACTGGATGTGGGCGGTGTGATCGGGGCGGGCGTTCTGCATGTGATGAAGGATATGGGATTGAAAGAGCCTTATGCCTCAACGGTGACTTTGCAGACAGGAGAGATTGCGGATGATCTGACCTATTATTTTGCGGCCTCCGAGCAGATACCCTCTGTGGTGGCGCTCGGCGTACTGATGAACCGGGACAATACCGTGCGGCAGGCGGGCGGCTTTATCGTGCAGCTTATGCCCTTTACCTCGGAGGAGGTAATTGGCCGTCTGGAAGAGAAACTGACAAAAATAGCATCTGTAACGGAATTATTGGAGGCGGGAAAGACGCCGGAGGCGCTTCTGGAAACCGTTCTGGGAGAGTTTGGCTTGGAGATCACCGACAGGATGCCGGCCGGCTTTCGATGTGACTGCAGCAGGGAGCGTGTGGAGAAGGTGCTCTTGAGCCTGGGGGAAAAGGAACTGCGGGAGATGATCAGCGAGGGCAAAGAGGTGGAACTGCACTGTCATTTCTGTAACAGGAACTATGCTTTCTCTGCGGAGGAAGTAGAACGTCTTATAAAAGCCGGCAGCGCTTGACAAGCAGAGTATTGCTTGAATTAAAACAGGGCTTAATGTTTGGAAATCGGCCTAAAACAGTCCGAAAAAAAGAAAAATATGTGAGCGGATGAGCAGAGGCGGTAAGAGATAAAAATCAGCTGTAATTATATAATACATAAGGATAAAACCTATGTAAAATGGGAAAAATAGATGCGCAGGATGAAGACTGCGGCAAGAGAAAAGAGAAGCGGGATGGATAAAAAATAACGGGATATATGGAATTGGAAAATGGACAGAGGCGGACGGGCAGGAATAAACTCTGCCGCGTCACGGAGATGGTGAGAGAGTCAAAATGTTTGCCGTGAAATAAAATTCGCATAGTAGACGACAAATTTAGGAAAAAGCAGATGGAAAGAAAATAAAACAAGTTTTAACATAGAAGAAGAGCTGCTATTTCGGATTTTTCGGAAATTTGATAACAATTGGGATGAAATGCGAAAATACAGTGTTTGCAAGGGAAATATGAGTTGAAATAACGGGTGTTCACATTAAAATAACGGGTCATATATAACGGAAATTATGATTTTTTGGAGAGGTTGTCGGGGAGGCGGCTGCGTTGAATGGATTAAAAACAGAATTAAGAAGCCGTAATTCGGGCGTTCTGTTTGATGTAAGAAATGGTCTTATTTTTTTGCAACACACCGGAAAATCAGAAAAGGAAAGGGATTACAGGCTATGAGACAGGGATTTATCAAGGCGGCGGCGGTGACACCGAAAATCAGGGTGGCGGATACGCGCTACAATGCGAAGGAAATCGGCAGGGGTATTGAGGAGGCGGTGCGCCGTGGCGCAAAGTTGATCGTTTTTCCGGAACTTTGTCTCACCGGCTATACATGCGGCGACCTGTTCCTGCAGGAAATTCTGTTGACGGAGGCGTTGGAAGCTCTGACGGAGGTGGCGGCGGCCACGGAGGACAGCGATGCTCTCATCTTTGTGGGACTGCCTCTGGTCAAGGGGCATAAGCTGTACAATGTGGCTGCGGTTCTGCAGGACGGGGAGGTACTCGCCTTTATTCCGAAGCGGAATATCCCTTCCTATGCGGAATTTTATGAGACGAGACACTTTAAGCCGGGAAATCAGCAGCCGGAGCCTTTCTTATATGAGGGAAAAGAAATTCCTTTCGGAACCGATATTTTGTTTCGGGTAGATGCGGTGCGGGGACTGACTGTGGGATGCGAGCTCTGTGAGGATATCTGGGCGCCGGAGTCCCCGGCCACGGCCCACGCGCTGGCGGGGGCGACGGTGATCGTCAATTTGTCCGCCTCCAATGAGACGGTGGGGAAGGACGTTTATCGGGAGATGCTGGTGAAAACCGCCAGCGCAAAACAGATCGCGGCCTATATTTACAGCTCGGCGGGGGAGGGGGAGTCCACCCAGGAACTGGTCTTCGGCGGACACAACATCATTGCGGAGAACGGCACGGTGCTGGCGCAGGCGAAGCGATTTGAAACGGGTGTTATTTATGCGGATCTGGACATACACAGGCTTTCCCACGAACGGCGCAGAATGAGCAGTTATCAGGGGGAAAACCTGCGTGAACACCGGATTGTGCCGATTCATATGGAAGAGGAGGAGACGTTTCTGGAAAGGCGTTTTTCAGCCAGGCCGTTTGTGCCGGATCAGGCAAAAGAGCGGGAGGAACGCTGCAATGAGATCTTGTCCATTCAGTCCTGCGGTCTGAAAAAAAGGTATGAGCATACCGGCTGCCAGTCGGCGGTGCTGGGGATTTCCGGCGGTCTTGACTCTACCCTTGCGCTGTTGGTGACGGTGCGGGCCTTTGATATGCTTGGGATTTCCAGAGAAAAAATAACATCTGTTACGATGCCCTGTTTCGGCACCACGGACAGAACTTACGACAATGCCTGCAGGCTGGCGCGTCTACTTGGAACGACCTTGCGGGAGGTGGATATTAAGGAAGCGGTGAACGTGCATTTCCGGGATATCGGCCAGAGCGGCGACTGCCACGATGTGACTTATGAGAACGGGCAGGCAAGGGAGAGGACGCAGGTGTTGATGGATATTGCCAATCAGACGGGCGGTCTGGTGATCGGCACGGGGGATATGTCGGAGCTTGCCCTGGGCTGGGCGACCTACAATGGGGATCACATGTCCATGTATGGCGTGAACGCGGGCGTTCCGAAGACGCTTGTGCGGCATCTGGTACGTTACTTTGCGGATACCTGTGGGGATGAGGCTCTCAAGACGCTCTTGCTGGATATTCTGGACACGCCGGTGAGTCCCGAGCTCCTGCCGCCCGTGGACGGCGTGATTTCCCAGAAGACCGAAGATCTGGTGGGACCTTACGAGCTGCATGATTTCTTCTTATATTATATGCTGCGCTGCGGTTTTGAGCCTGCGAAAGTTTACCGGGTGGCGCGGATTGCCTTTGCTGGAATTTATGACGATAATGTCATATTGAAGTGGCTAAAGATTTTCTATCAACGGTTCTTTGCCCAGCAGTTTAAGCGCTCCTGTCTGCCGGACGGCCCCAAGGTGGGAAGCGTGGCTCTCTCACCGCGGGGAGACCTGCGGATGCCTTCGGATGCAAGCGCGGCGGTGTGGCTCGCGCAGCTGGAGGAACTGTAATTTATTATTTGTACTTTATATCCGCGCCATACACTTGCCGCATGGCGCCGGAACCAGCCGTTTTTTCATTCTGACAGTCATGTCACAGCTCTGCCGTGACTCAAACCATAACCTGCTTTCTGCCGGACGAAAAGGAGGACAAGGCTTATGGAACACAGAAAGATAGAAAGGGTTTTACGAAGACTTGTTTCCTGATTTTGGAGAGTTGGCGTGAGCTGGGTGCTATGTTCTTCGGTCAAGTATATTTTTATGCAGAGTTATCACAATCATGTCATTTGTGCTCGGATAAAGACTTAGTGTGGAACATGATTTTGCGGCTGGGGAAAGAAAAGATCCCCAGCCGTCTGCATTTTTCAGCGTATTACATAGTTTTTCGGATATTTGGCAAAGCAGGATACGGCTACTCGGTTTCCGTCTCCCCCTGATTTTCCAGCGCCTTATTGAGTGAGCTTGTGATGGCGTCCAGAAGAATCATAGAGGTGTATTTGCTGTCGTCGGGATATGTAATGCCCTCCAGACTCTGGCTCTTGATGATCTGGTCTGCAAGCTCCTCGAAGGAAGGCTGGATCAGAGGGTACATGGTGGTAACGGCCTCATCCAGATTTACCAGACGGATGGCGTTGATATTCTTTTCGTCCACGGTCACCTCGATCTCCACCACATTGTCGTTTAAGATCAACGAGGTTGTATATACGCCGGGCACATAGGTGTCGCTTGTGGGCTGCGTCACGGTTGACATGGTCTCCTGCTTCTTTTCTTTGGGCAGAAACATGATGATGAGCAGGATGATAAAAAGAATACCGAGTGCAGCGAAAATGCCGGTATATATTAACTCTTTTACATGAAGTACGACGATTTTGGTTTTAGAACTCATACAGATAATCCCCACAGTGATTCTTTTTTTACAGTTTATGTGGGCCGGGGCGGGTTTATGCGTGGGGATTTTTGTGTTGCATCTGTAGGGCATTGCAAATGGTTCCACTATGGGGCTATAAATAATCTAAGATAGAAATATCTTTAAATTTTAATAATGAAATTGTGAATCATAAAATGGATAAGAACGAGGCGAAATACCCGGTTGAAAAAGCGAGAGGAAATGCGAAGAAGTATGATGAATTGTAAGAAGATAAAAAGAATCCCGTATAACAGACAGAAGGCGTCAGTGCGGCGGATTTACATATATGAAGGGAAAAGTGGGAACAGACTATTCCAAGATGCTCATTGCAGATAACATTGTGCAGTCGCAGATGGCGGGAGGTGATCTGCTTTTCAATGTATCCGGGCAGTCAATTGTGATTAAGAAAATATATTTTCGGTTTGAAGATTCTTTTGCATGTGAGATTCAGATGGAAGAGTCCTGCAAAAAATATTTGCTGCCAAAGCTGACCATTCAGTCTCTCATCGAAAACTCATTCCAGCATGGGATCGGAGGAGCGATATGGCATTATCGATCTTGCGGCCTTATTTCACGCACATAGGTTTTCTGACAAAGCAGTAGACTTTCATTCATGATTCTGATAAAATAGATTAATATATTAATCTCAGAAAGACAGCGGCATATATCTTGCGATTTTGAGGCTATCCCAGGATATATGCATTTCATTATGAATCAGGAAAGATTGGTAACGGTTATGAGTGATTTGGGCGGGGAAAAACAGCAGAAACTGCATTTTCCTATGATGGAAAATGACGAGTATCAGAAAGCGCAGCGACAGGAAATTAAACTCGGGAAAGAGGAAGGGTTGGATGTATCTATTTACTCCAACCCCGAATTTAACTGGCTGCAGATGGAGCAGATCCGAATGGGACTCAAGGATAAGGTGGATGCCTCTGTGTATGCCGATCCTGCTTACAATTACGAGACCATGCGGCAGATCAGACT
>ERZ778504.1202-NODE-1202-length-20142-cov-4.817046_pt1 | contig 20142 bp, 21 predicted proteins | sample MGYA00510046_ERZ778504 | MGnify/ENA primary metagenome ERZ778504 (study PRJEB29527, sample SAMN07138964) | mouse gut metagenome | material: feces | host: mouse | place: China:Nanjing | collected 2016-01-25 ...
GATAACGCTGAATTACTGATAGTGCAAGCACTTTCTTTATCTGATTATGTATTTAATGCCTATTCCAGTCTGACAATGAAACTTACCGACCGACGAACCGAACAGCAGCCGTTCCTTTATATTAAAAAGCAATATAATCCTGTCGGTAACAAAGGTTTCTATCTCCAAAGCGACAGCCCCTCCGTACAGGAAGTTGTCCTTATTCAGCAAGGTTGCCCCGTCCGTGAGCCGCTTCCGCCCCCAATTGGATGTCTCGTAGCCTGTCATAAGCAGACCGCCAACGCTGAAAAACACGTCCTTGCCCGGATTGGAAAGGAACTGGTAATAATAGCCTCCTTCTGCTGTAAATTGGGCAACGGGCAGCGGGGTATGTTTGTAGCAATAATGCCTGTTCAGGTATTCCACACCGTACACCCAGCGGTTGGCAGAAAAAGTGTAGGAAGAACGGGCTATCCCAATGTAAAAACCGACATTCCGATGCCGGATAAGCCCGTAACCGTCCGTTGTCCCTCCGATGGCCTGTAACCCCTGCTGTCCGGGCAGATAACGCTGTGCGGACAAGGGCAGAAGAAACAGACACATGGCAATGAGTAGCAATAATCGTTTCATAATCACTTCGTTTTTAGTTTGGTAATGGTTTTCGCCCGTTCAATGTCCGTTCCTTCTATGCGGATAACCTGGTGCCGACCGCCGTTTTTCTCAAAGAGTTCCACCAGTAGCAGTTTGTCGTCCGGTATGGTGAACTTTGGCAGCACATAGACTGTCCTTACTGTTGATTGCCCTTCTATAACCGTTTCTTCATTGTAACTCCGGACAGGATTCAGTATTGTTTCTTGAATAGCTGTCCGTTTGGCTATTTTTTTGTCCACCACTTTGAAGCGGATAAAATCGACATCAAAAGCCACGTTCGATGAATTACATACCTGCGTATGGAAGTAATACAAACCGTCATGTACATACAGCCCTTTCAACAACATTTGTATACCAAAACGCTTACATCCCAGATGTTTTATCCGCCTTTCGTTATTCCGGTAGACGGAACGCATGACCAAATCGGCAAGTTCCGGAGTATTGTCATGCAATTCCGGCAACTTTACGTCAGTGGCATTGCTTTTCTCCTGTCCCTCATTCGTTGCTGCCCGTTGCCGGATGAAGTCCTGCATTTCTACGTTCAGGATTTCCGGCTCCCGGCTGTATAATGCATTGAACGAATAGAAATGCCCGTCCTCGGTAATTACTGAGAAGTTGGTCTCTCCGGAAAAATTTTCAATGGCGGCTTTTATCCGCAACACGTTCTCTGCCCCGTCCGCTTTTCCGGCAATGATGTCCGACGAACCCAAATCCACATAACGGATAGCCGCCGGAAAAAGGATATGGACCGTTTTATTGAAGGTTACCTGTACGGCATAAGGGACGACCATTTGTCCGTAACTAAGTTTCCGGGAAAGTCCTTCCGGCAAATTGTTTTGCGCCACGATGGCATACGGGATGGAGCCCAAGGCAAACAATAATAGCAATCGTATCATTTTCATATTCGTTTATTTTTCTTTGGTTAATAAAAACAAGCGGTAACCCGCTTTCAGATGGATTTTGACCGTCCGGATTTTTTTAGACAGGTATTGGGAACCGCTTTGCATGATTCCCTTGGTTAGGTCCATAGCCACCTGTTGTCCGGCATTCTGTGTAAAACTCACACTGGTTCCCAGGCTTCCTCCGGCATTGGCGGCAGCTTCTTTCAGGGCATTGACTTCGGCAGAACCGGGGACGTTGATGCCCGGCTGGCCGTCCGTATCATACACAGTCAATTCCACGGGAATAATACACCCTTGATGCTCAACACTGACTATTTGCAAGCCGACACGCCCCGATTGCAGTTTGGCAATACCCGAAACAGTGCTGTTGCGCGGCAGCACGATGTTTCCCGCCTGCATTTCTTCCAGGATACGCAAGGCGACGTATTGCTCTCCCTCGTCCTGTCCGAACACCAGCGTTTGGTCGGCGTAGATACATGCGGAGATGGTATTTTTGTCTGTTCCGGCTTCTTCCTTTTCCCGACCCACTGCCGTAATAAAACCCAGGTTCCGCCTTTGTCCGGCAGAAGCGGTAAATGCTGAATCCGGTATTTCCTGCCGCAGATGAGATACTACCTGTCCCCGGACGGAAGAAACCGGAGTGGTTGTATTATGGGACACCGAAGTGTCTTTCGGCTCTGATACTTCCGGCTGAGGCGTCGGTTGCCCTCCGGTAAGGTACCGGGATGCCATCTGATAGGATTTCTCCATAAGTTCGAGCTGTTTCTCGCTTTGCTGTTGCGCCGTAGCCGCATCTAAACGGGCGGTCAATTCCTCCACCTGTTTTTTTAAGGCTTCCTTTTCGGTGTCTCTCGGCGTATAGAAAGAGTGTAGTTCCCGATGTATGTTCCGGTAGGCATTCCCCGATTGGCGGATGGAATTTTTTACGGGTTCATTGTCTGTCTTACTGTCAACAACTACCACGCTGTCCGCTGTTTGTTGTTCCAGCGTCGCTGCATAGTCTTCCAGGGTTTTTCTTTTTTCCTCCGTAGATTGTCCGATGGAAGCCAATTCATAAGCACTTTTTTTGTCGTCAAATAATTCCGCCTCGACCGGAAGGGGAATATCTGCTTTATATCCCAAAACCGTTTCTCCGTTTGTTTCCCCGTCCTTTTCAAAAGAAGGAGAAAAAATCAGATAGATTATTCCGATAAAAAGCAAGCCTATCGCCGGATAAAACAGAAGGGACTTCCGCTTCTGGCGACGTTTGAGTTCTTCTGCTTCATTATCTTTTTTTTGCTCTCTTTCCTGTTTCATGGTTTTATTTCTTTATATATCCGTGTAATTTCATTGGGTAACATTCTCAAATGTTCCACGGCTATTTTCTGCCCTTGATTTTCTCCAATCTGATATAAACTGTACCCGAAAAGGGAGATGGAAAAAAGGGCGAAAATACCGAGCATGACAAACACTATTTTGCGCTGGGTGCTTTTAGGCAACCTGTCGCAACGGTTCCGTAGTTTCACGTTTACCCAATCTTGCAGTTGTGTGATTATTTTTTGCATTGTCATCGTTTTATCGTGTTTAAATCGCGGTTTTCTACAACCTCGAAACGTTCGATTAAAAATCCTTGCGGATTGTTGTCGCTCCGTGTCGTATTCATCAGATTGCAGCGGGATATGAGTAAACGTTCCGTGATGTTGCTTTCCCTGACAATCCGTTGCCGGGCATAGGTCATCACCTGGTAAGGATAAGTATCAAAACTACAACTCACACTGTCTACCTTAATGAACTGATTAATATTCCCCGAAATCACCCGATTGTAGTAACCCTTTTCCGCCAAATCCTTGTAGTAGTTGAAGGCACTCTTGTCGGCAAGGAACAACGCCCTGCGGATGTTGGACTCTATCGCCGCCTTGTCCGGAGATAAGGCGAAAAAAAGCTCGTGAAACCGACGGACGTGTTCTCTCGCCTCAACGGGACGGTTCTGACTCAAGTCCTGGGACAGGGCCAACATGAGCGACTTGCCGCCATCCAACACATAGATTTTTTCCCGCTGTTTTTCTGCAAAACGGTACGAACTCCATAAGGCATAACCCACGATTCCGGCACACAGACATACAAACACAATTCCGAAGAGGCGTATTTGCCTGAAACTGCTTTCTATGTTTTTCAAACTTTTAAATTCCATCGGACTCAATTTTTACAAGGATTCAACAATTCTTCTATGACCGCATAGTTTTTTTGGCTCAGATGACTAAGCCACCAATTGAATATCCGGTCGGGATTATTATCAAAAATGGAATAGTCTTTACCTTGCTCTATACATTTCCGGATGGCACGCTTATAGGCTTTTTCACAAGCTGGGAAATGTTTACGGTCCAACAGCTTGTTTGCCACACTGGACATCGGACAAAACATACAGCCGATTCTGGTGTACCCCATATCATACAACTCGCAATAGGGAATATGGTATTCTCGGATAAAATCCCATACATCGGTTGCCGTCCAACGGAAAATAGGGTTTATGACTACTTTATCTTTTCCCGAAATACATTTGACAACTGTTTCCGTATCCGTATTAAACTGATCTAATGAAAAACTTTTCCGATATTTTTTCTTGGAACCCAATTGTTCAACTTCTTTCCGCTGGGCTCTTTTAACGGATTCTTCTGCACGGATACCTGTTACCGTAACATATCCGGCTCCGGCATGCTCTTTTAGATATTGGCAACAATAACGTATTCTTCCGGTCGGAAGGAGCCCTTTGTTTACTATCAAATCGAACATATTCATAGCAGGAAGATGTCGCTCTACCTGCGGATAATGTTTCCGGACAAACTTCATTAATTGGGGCGGATCGACAGTTGTTACTTGCATATGTGCCTTAAAGCGCACACCTGCCATTTTGCATAATTCAAAAACGACTTGGCTGTCTTTGCCTCCGCTAAATGCTACCCAAAAACCTTCCGGATTCATTTCCAGTGCCATTTCTTCCGCTTTCCGGAGAAAAGCGATACTGGCATTTATTTTTTCTTTTAATATGCTATTCATCTTTTTTTTTATTTGCGCATTAATCTCCCGGTAACATTTCCAGTTACAGTCCCTGCGGTTGCACCTGCCATACCTGAAGCTCTTCCTGCCGCATTATTGACATTCCGTCCATAGCTACCCATTCCGCCTGTTTGAACAATCCAACCTGCAACAGTTGGTATAGTAAAATAACCGATGATGCCGATTATCATGAAAATGATGTATGCCCCGGTTGTGCTGTCCAAAGCCGTAACCCCGACGGTTTCGAGAGACTCAATGTCCTGTCTGAGCATCAATACCTGTATTCGGGCAAGAACACAGCTAAAAAGGTCAGACACGGGAAGCCACAGGTAAACCGAAATATAACGGGAAAACCACTGGGTCATGGTGGACTCAAAGCCCGGAAAAACCGATATACCGAAAGCGATGGGCCCGAGAATAGCCAGAACAACAAGAAAGAATGTTCTGACAGTGTCTATAACCAAAGCGGCAGCCTGAAAAAGAAGTTCCAGAATTTCCTGGAAGAAATTACGGATGCTTTTCCTCATGTTGTACATGCCGCGTTCGATGTACATTCCAGCCATCGTAACCAAATCTCCGGGCCCCCAACCCAGTTCATCCAATTGGCGGTCAAATTCTTCGTCCGACACCAGAAAGGCGGTTTCCGGATTTTTCATCATCACTTCATATTCCAGTTGTTCTTTCTGACGGCGGTATTCTTCCATATCCAGGGTCTGAAGGTCCAGCAACTGAGCAGTCCCCTTGACAATAGGACTTAAAATGCCATTCATACCTCCTAACACGAATGTCGGAAAAAACGTGATACACAGCCCAAGTGCAAAGGGACGGAGCATCGGGAATACGTCAAGCGGTTCCGCCCGTGCCAAGGTTTGCCATACTTTGTAAGAGATATACAGCAATGCCCCTATACCTGCAATGCCTTTTGCTACTCCCGCCATGTTCCCGCATAGCGGCATCATTTCTACATACAGGTTTCTTAAAATCTGATGCAGATTGTCGAAATTAACGGCTAACGCTATCATACTACCAGTGACGTTCGTTTGTATTTCCGTAAAGGCTCATAATTCGGTCGGTGTCGCCTTTCCTTTTGGAACGCAGATAGGAAACGGCTATGTTTTTCTGCGTATAGTAGTTGGTTAGGTTCCGGTAGCGCATGACACCATTATAAACCCGGTCGATGACGACCATCCGTTCCGCGTCTGTCATGGAAAGACCGTTGATATTGACGACTTCTTTCATTTCCAGTAAAAGGTCAGTGCTTTCTTCCAGTAGCCGGGTGTAACCAAACGCGATGGCGGAAAGTTCTTCCGCTGAATAGTTTTTGTCACTGAGCATTTTTTGAAAGTTAGTCACGTAGATGTCAGAAATCTCGCCGATTGCCAGAATGGTTTTCTGTACTTTCCGGGCATCCCGGATAAGGTTGTGAATGGATTTAAGGGCATCATAGTAGGCTTTGCCCTGCTGGTAGATTTTTACTGTTTCCTGAAAGTTTTTTATCATGTTCGTCGCCGTCGTGGTATTCTGTACCAGTTGCTGGCTGCTGTTTACAATAGATTGGGCAATATTAGCCCCGTCCGTTACGGGTATTTGTGCACGCGCTTCCGACGGCAGAATGAATGCTGCCAGAAGGAATATACATAAGGTGATTTTAGTTTTCATGATATTACTGTTTTAATCGGTAAATAAATAATACACAAGTCATAGTGACATTTTCCGCCCCTTGGATGACGGTCTGCGGAAAAAACTCCGGCGCGGACGTTCCTCCTCCGGCTTGCGCTTGAGAGAGGAGGAGAGCTTGTCGGCATACGGTTCGCGTCCGGTCATGCGGACAAAGCGTGCATCCAGTTCCCGGTACGCCTTTTCTGCCTGACGGGAGCGTTCCTCAAGGGATGCGTTTTCGTCAATACCGTACTTGAGAAGTAAGACCGAACTGATAAAGCTTAAGGGGTCGTCGATGGCATCCGGATGAAGCGCAATCCGCCCCAACGTTTCAAGTTCCTTATTCATCATGTCGAGGTATTCCACGGGGGGATGGGGGCAGATGCTCTCAAAAACTTTCTCCATCGAACGAATCAGCCTCGCCTGGACTTCCAAGCAATCGGGAATTTCACCCGTCTGCCTTTTTTGGTAGTATTTTGCGGGGTCCATACTTTCAAGTTTGTGATACAGCTTGTAGTCGTCTGTAAATCCGTAGTAATCTTGTATGGGTTTCGGTATTCCCCATAATCCCATAAGTGAATAGAAAAGGCTTGAAATCACCTCGTCGCGTTTCTTTTCGTCAGATTCCAAATTACTGTACATGATTTTTCTGTTTTAATCGGTTGATGAATTTTGCCGTTTGCTCTCCGCCAGTTGCTTGATGGCAAATTCCATGTTGGCACCCAGCTTCTCGGAAAGCCGTAAAACTTCCACCTTCTCGGTTTCTTCGGTGGTGTAGCACAGGTATTCCTCTTCGGAAACCTCGGTAGCATAGACTGCCGACTGAGTTCCGCCAAGGCCTATCCAAACCTCTTTGTATTTCCGTCCGGGGTGGTTCGCCATGTTGATAGACAATATCTGCGCACGTTCCTTGTCGGTCAGTCCGAGCAGGTTTTGTATACTGTCGAACTTGTTCATGTATTTGCGCTGGTCGAGCAGTATCTTGCAATCGGAGTTGTTGATAATGGCTTCTTTGACAACGGGCGAGGAAATAATGTCGTCTACCTCCTGTGTCACGACGATTGCTTCACCGAAATACTTCCGCACGGTCTTGTACATGTAGCGGAGGTACTCCGCCATATTAGCCGACGAGAGGGCTTTCCAGGCTTCCTCCACAATAAGCTGTTTCCTTACGCCTTTCAGACGCCGCATTTTGTTGATGAACGCTTCCATAATGATAATGGTCACGACCGGAAAAAGTTCCCGGTTTTCCTTAATAGCGTCAATTTCAAAAACGATAAACCGTTTACTAAGGAGGTCAATGTTTTTATCGGAGTTCAGCAGGAAGTCATAACGCCCGCCCCGGTAATACTGCCGCATGGTCGTCAGCATGTTATCAATATCAAAGTCGGATTTACTGACCTTGATTTCACGTTCTGACACTTCTTTCCGGTAGTTGTCACGCATATACTCATAAAAAGTATTGAACGAAGGCACGATATTCCGGTCCGTACGGATACGCTCGATATAGGCATTTACGGCACTGCCCAACTCACCGCTTTCGGTCTTTGTCACTTTATCGTCTTCAGACTTCCAAAGCGTCAGCAGTAGTGTTTTGATGCTGTCCTTCTTCTCCACGTCGAACACGTAGTCGTCGGTGTAGAACGGGTTGAAACTGACAGGCTTCTCCTCCGTATAGGTAAAATAAATGCCGTCTTCTCCTTTGGTCTTGTGATGAATCATCTCACACAACCCCTGATAGGAGTTCCCCGTGTCTACAAGGACAACATGTGTTCCTTGCTCGTAATACTGGCGGACAAGGTGGTTCATGAAGAAGGATTTCCCGGAACCGGAAGGTCCTAATACGAACTTGTTTCTGTTCGTAGTAATGCCTCGCTTCATCGGCAGGTCGGAAATGTCAATGTGCAGGGGCTTGCCGCTGATGCGGTCGCACATCCGTATACCGAAAGGGGAAAATGAACTCCGGTAATTCGTTTCTTCCGTAAAGAAACAAAGGGCGGGTTCAATGAAGGTATAAAAACTTTCTTCCGCCGGGAAATCACCCGCGTTTCCCGGCATCGCTGCCCAGAAGAGCGTCGGAACATCCACCGTGTTGTGACGTGGCGTGCATTCCATCATCGCCATTTGTCCGCCGACATCGTTCCGGGCACGTTTCAGTTCCTCTGCATCTTCAGCCCATGCCATGACATTGCAGTGGCACCTGCACGAAGTCAGTCCCTGTGAATGCGCCTCGTTCAGATACAGGTCTATCCACTCTTTATTGATTTGGTTTTGACGGCTGTATCTTGACAAGGACTGCATGTTCTTGGCGGTCTTTTCAAACCGCCGGAGATTTTCAGCACTGTTGTCTATAAACACATATTGGTTATAGATGTGATTGCAAAACAACAGCAATCCGACAGGGGCGGCAAAGGACAAACGGCAGTCGCTCCGGTCAGTGGACAGTTTCTCATAACGGCTGTCCGTTCCGACGTTGCCCGGCAAATCTTCCACGTCCGAAAGGGTATGCAGACAAAGCAGCTTGTCGCCGATACGCATCCGGTCTGCTTGCAGGTCGATGTCTTCCAAACAAGCATTACCCTCCGGAGAAAGAGACAGGTATCTTTCAATGATTCCCGACATGTCGGCAGTACCGCAGATTTCATTATTGGTCAATCGTTTCAGACGGATAAAACCGCTTTCGTTGATTATCTGCTCGAACTGACCGACGGCACCGGCAAATTTTTGAAAGGCATCCCGGTTTACTTCTTTCGGAAGGAGGTATCCCCGACAAAGTGTACTGAAATTACTTTGCATCCGTGCCCGCTCTTTGGTCGTTTTTGTCAAGAACAAATAACAAAAATGATTCAGGAACGGACGTTCGTTGAAGTGCCGTTCAAATGAACGGGAAAGGAAGCTATCCTCTTTTTGAAGGTCTGGCGCGTAGTTCTCTTTTATAAACCAGTCCTGCTTGTGCACGATGGAATAGTCCGGCAACACTTTCACCGCCTTGACCCAAGCGGCATGTATTGCCTCATACTCGGAGGACGTCACCGAAAAAAGTTCCGGCAGGGTCACCCGGAAAGCGACCGTTATGTCGGCATCTTTTGAGACGATGTATCCGTCCTCCACGCTGAGGAAAGGCAGTTTGTTTTCTAAGGTCGTCGCTTTATAAATGTTTCTCATTTTGTAACTGTTTTATCGGTTCTTTTTTAGATAAATTCGGCGGGAACGGTTAAGCAGGTAGCGAGGACGATACCTGCTTGCAGAGAGTTTCATCAGTCCGTGTTCCCCGTATCGGGCGTTCAGCCGGAAAGTAAGCCATACCAGAAGGCTGGCCGACGATATGCCGAAGCCGATACAGATAACTTCTCCTGCGCCTGCCATGTACATGATGACGAAGAGAATGAACACGAGCAGCAAGCCTCCTGCAAAAAGGAAAAGGTACTGAGCCTTCAACCCCTTGAACTCAACCGTTTTGCCTATTCCCTTGTTGATAGAATAGACTGCCATATTACAAAAAGAATGACCTTAAAATGGTGGCGGCTACAATAAGAAAAATACAAGCACCAAACCATGAGGAGGCTGTTTTGGAGGTATCCGGGTCCCCGGAGGAGAACTTTTGGTATACTTTGATTCCGCCAATTAAGCCTACAACGGCTCCGATTGCATAAATTAATTTTGTTAACGGGTCGAAGTAGGAGCCGACAAGGCTTGTCGCTTCGTTGATACCTGCCATGCCGTTGCCCTGGGCAAAGGTTGAAAATGTAGCCATAAGAAAGGCTACCAAGAAAAGAAACATCTTCTTTTTCATAGTCACTGATTTTAATGTGTTATTTTGGATTTAGTGGTTCCCAGGTTAAGGACTTGGGAGCGTCCGTGTCGGATTTAGTGGTTTTGTCGTGCTTCTGTCTTATCCGTACTCTTTCTGTTTCATGTGCTTTTCATTTCAATTGTTATACATAGTCCCTAATGTCAAAATTTTCACTTTGAGCAGGAACAACTAATTTTTTCTTTCTTGTTGTATCGGAAACAGGATTATCGAGATAGGCATTAATCAGTTCCGTTATACGTCCGTCAATGGAGGAAAAACGTGCTGTAAACATTTCAAACAGTTCTGTTCCCTTTAATCCTGAGAAGACCTCACCAGCCTGAATTTTTGCTTTTTCCGTTGCCTCCGGATTCTTTGCCGTTATTACCGCTTTGTCGATTTCTTCAAAACAGTTTTGGGTGGCATACCCTTCTATCGGCGGCTCTTCATCGCCCTCTTCTTCATCCTCTATGACATCCTCAATCCGAAGGTCAGTGAAAACGGCATCCAACTCATTGTCAGAAATCCTTACTGAAATCTTTTTCTCCGTTTCAGAATCAAAAGTAACATCTTCCTCCCGGACTTCCTCTTCTTTTTCGGAAGTGGCAGCATTTGGCACAGGGTTGGTAGCGGTTGGCGTCGGTATTTCCATCCGGAAGCTGCTTTTTCCGACAATTTCCGGTACATCCTCCTCTGGTGTCGGAAGTGGAATATTTGCCTGTGATGCGGGTTGTTTCGATTGCCGTTTTTCCCAAAGCAGATACACAACCAGCCATACTCCGTATCCAACAAGCAGAAATATCAATAGTGTTTCCATAGGTTTAAAAGATGGAGCGGTTATGTTCGTTATACAATGCTGTAATAACCTCCCTGTGGGTGGCAAAATGCTCCGCAAGTACATTATCTATGTAACTAAACAGCGAAACTTCCCCTTTGCCGATACTATTGGCAATGCGTTGTATCCGCTCATGATATTCTTCTCGTACATAAACCAATTTGCCCCGACGGGCGACTACATCGGCTTTTTTTAGAAAACGCAAGTGGTAATTTCGTTTTGCCGCTTGCTTGCAGTGTTCTTTAAGGTGTTGGGAGAGTATCATATCAATATATTCATCAATAGAAATGTCCTGCCCGGCAGCAATGATATGAATAATCCGGTAAATCCTATTGTGAATTTTTCCGTTGATATAAACACATTGTCGAGATTTGTTCCTATTATTTTTACGATTCCTGCCCAAGTTGTCAGCAGCATCCTTTTTCGGTAATTTCTCAAATTGAGAACCGAAACAATTTCGTTTGCTCATCATTGTTTTTTTTATACTCGTTAAAAAATATTGTTGTTTTGTTCATATAACTTTTTAATGTCCTCCTGGAACGTGTCAAAATGATGTGCCAGCACATTGTCTATATAGCTGAACAGCGACACTTCGTCTTTGCCGATAACCCGCAAAATCAATTGAATCCGTTCGTGGTATTCTTTACGTATATAAACCGTTTTACCTATTCGTGCGGGAATTGCCGCTTCCTTTAGAAACAATAAACTGTAATCCGCTTCTTTGTTTCTGACTTTGCGGCGGCGAGGTTCTTCCCGTGGCTCCTCCGGTTGCATCAATTCTTCTGTATTCATCTCAGCGGATGGAGTTGTCGTTGCCCGTGCTGATGGAGGAATGCTCAAATCATCCTGTCTGAACGAATTAATGATAAAATCTTCATCAATCCCCTCAATATTCATCTTTTTAGCCATCTTTTTACTGCTTTATGATGTTCAGTATCTCATCAACGAGCATATCGAGGTTACTGCCACGTACAAGAAATTTATCTGCCGGGAAAAGCGTAGAACGAAATACCGCTTTACGCTCTGTTTCAACTTCTTTGCGAAACCGCTTGCTATCCGGCAAAAAAGTTTTCAGAATAGGCAATGTCAGTTCGGCACAAATTTTTTCATATGTGGCATACAATTCTGTTTTTTCGCGTCCGTCGACCATGTTCCATAGCAGATATAATCCTTTGATGGCTGTTTTTCCTGTGCTAATCATATGTTCGTTAATAACAGTGGCAAACTGCATGGAGCTTGTCATGACCACCCGGTCGGCAATAATGGGACAGAAAATGTAATCCATGACGGCAATAGTCTTTACAACACACGTATTATTAATCGTACCTGGCAAATCGAAGAATACAAAATCCAGCGGTATGTCTGAATTACTAAGCTGCATTGCTGCGTCCGGCGCATTGTCCGGTTTGCTACATATTACCGGATAAGCCTTCTTTCCAAGGCGTTTGAACTGCTCATAAGCCTGTACCTTGTAGTAGTCGTCTTTCATTGTCATTTCCATGTCGCGTTTGCGCATATCATGGATGCTGTACTGAGGAAAGTCACAATCGACAACTGCGACATTATAACCTTTAACATAGTGCAGGTAACTTGCGACCAGCACTGTAATAATTGTTTTTCCAGCCCCTCCTTTTTGTGTGGAGAAAGCAACATAGGTTGGTTTGTTCATACCATTATTTTAATTGTTATACATAGAGTTATCTGTTTCTGCGAACATTCGTCTATACTACCAAACCAATACAGAGCCATAGGTGTATCCGTACCTTCCGCCCAACATCCCAATGTCCCAACAAAACAATGTTGGTTGGTTACAACGTTGGGCGGTTAGTTGCAAGTATTCATGCTACATACGTCGGTTGAACTATCCATTCCTCTGTTAGTCGGTTTCAGCCGATGTGCGGTCATTCCAACCATCCTACGTTGGTTTGTATGGCAAATAAACGAGGAAAAAATGTCACTTGTATCGTTTTCTGAACAACTGGCAGCATTTGGCACTGAGTGGCAGCGGTTGGCACTGCTGAAAAGCGGATTTTACACCGTTAAGCCCCCTAATTTTGTCCTCAAGCGATAAGACCGCCTAAAGAGTTTTTTATTTCCGGTTGTCAGTCAGCTTCCAATCCGTCCTCCGGCGGATTTTTATTAGCGTCAGCTAATAGCAAGGTATCTTTTCAGCCGCTCAAAATATTTTGAGCATCAGAAAAGAGCCTTGCCCTTGCAGGGGGCGGGCTTTCCCTCCGAAGTCGGGAAGCCTAATGAAAACCAAAATTGAGATTCCAAGAAAGCGGCGAAGCGCATAACCACTAAATCCAAAAACGATGACAGAAAAAAGAAAGAAAAAAAGCGGAAGAAATCCCAAAACTGACCCGGCGGTATTTCGTTACACGCTCCGTTTTAATGCAAAAGAGAACAATCAATTTCTCACCATGTTTGAAAAATCGGGCACACATGCGTACTCGACTTTTTTCAAAAAACACTTTTTCGGACAACCACTTCGGGTATTTACAGAAGACAAATCATTACTTGATTATTACACAAAGCTCTCTTCTCTCCATGCACAATATCGTGCCGTTGGTAATAACTACAATCAGGTCGTGAAAGAACTTAAGTGTCATTTCTCTGAAAAAAAGGCAATGGCACTGCTTTACAAACTGGAAAAATATACACAGGAACTGGCTGCACTGACACATGAAGTGATTGGTATGACCAAAAAATACGAAGAAAAATGGTTGCAAAAATTAGTATAGGGACCTCACTATTTGGAGCACTTGCCTACAATGGTGAAAAAGTAAATAAAAAAGAAGGGAAATTGCTGGATAGCAATGGTCTTTTTGATGAATGTACCGGAAAAGTAGATACAGCAAGATTGATGGGGGTATTTGAACGCTATCTTGCTGTCAACAGGCGAACGGAAAAGCCGGTTATTCACATATCCTTAAATCCACATCCCGACGATAAATTGACGGATGATGAATTAAAGGAAATTGCAAGGGAATACATGGAAAAAATGGGGTATGGTGAACAACCCTATTTAATTTATAAACATGAGGATATAGACCGCCATCACATCCACATTGTTTCCGTCCGGACTGACAAAGAGGGCAAATGCCTGAACAATGCCTATAATTTTCACCGCAGCAAAGCCATTACCCGTGAACTGGAAAAAAAGTACGGACTGCACACTGCCGAACGACAGACAGACCGTTTGGAAAGCCCTTTGCAGAAGGTGGAGGTCGTTGCCGGAAATGTAAAAAAGCAGGTCGGCAATGTCATCAAGGCGTTGAACAAACAGTACCGCTTTCAAACAATAGGCGAATATCGAGTGCTTCTTTCCCTGTTCAATGTCACGGTGGAGGAAACGCAGGGGAATATCCGCGGACGGGAATATCACGGGCTGGTTTATTCAGCCACAGATAATAACGGCGAGAAAATCGGTAATCCGTTTAAAGCCTCCCTTTTCGGCAAGGAGGTCGGTTATGAAGCCCTGCTGAAAAAATTTGCCCGTTCCAAACAGGAAATTAAAGACAAACAGTTAGCAATAAAGACGAAACGGACTCTTCTTTCCGTCATGGGTAAGACATATCACAAAGTAAGGTTCATTTCCGAATTAAAGCAGCAAGGAATAGATTCCGTTTTCCGCTATACGGAAGAGAGACGCATTTACGGTGCTACCTTCATAGACCACCGAACGGGTTGTGTGCTGAATGGTTCCCGGATGAGCAAGGAACTCTCTGCAAACGCTTTGCAGGAGCATTTCACATTACCGTACTCCGGACTGCCGTCTGTACAGCTTTCCATCCCAAATGAGGAAAAAGAAACAGTACGGGAATATACCACACTTGACAATGAAACTCCAACTGGCGGCGGTATAGGATTGTTTACTTCGGAAGGTCCGGCAATAAATGCCGAGGAAGAGGCGTTCGTCCGCGCCATGAAGCGGAAAAAAAGGAAGAAGCGCAAAGGCTTCGGGATGTAATTCATTATTAAACCATCTAAACCATTTTAATTATGCAACAAGAAGATGACTTGAGGGCATTGGCAAAAATCATGGATTTTTTGCGTGCCGTAAGTATACTATTAGTCGTGATGAATATCTATTGGTATTGCTATGAAGCGATACTTTCATGGGGCGTGAATATTGCCGTAGTAGATAAGATTCTGATGAATTTTAATCACACGGCGGGATTGTTTCATTCCATATTCTATACAAAAATTTTTGCTCTTGTGTTACTTGCTCTTTCATGCCTGGGCACGAAAGGCGTGAAAGGAGAGAAAATCACATGGCATAAAATCTGGACGATACTTGCAGTCGGGTCCGTACTGTTTTTTCTCAACTGGTGGATGCTGGCATTACCACTGCCTGTTGAAGTGGTAACGGGACTTTATATCTTAACTGTCGGTATGGGCTATGTTTGCCTGTTGATGGCAGGTACTTGGATGTCACGGCTATTGAAACACAACTTTATGGACGATGTTTTCAATAATGAAAACGAAAGTTTCATGCAGGAAACACGGCTGATTGAAAATGAATATTCGGTCAATCTGCCGACACGGTTCTATTACAAGAAAAAGTGGAACAAGGGTTTTATCAACATCGTCAATCCTTTTAGGGCTTCAATTGTGTTGGGAACACCGGGAAGCGGAAAGTCATATGCCGTAGTAAACAATTTTATTAAACAGCAGATTGAAAAGGGCTTCTCGATGTATTGTTATGATTTCAAGTTTGTGTGACGTGGAAAGTTACGCCAGTAGCTGTCTGTCAATCGTTCATCGATAGAGCAGACCTATTGTTTCACCAATAGTAGCCTACGAGCAGGTGCGCTTGTACAAGGGTATCAAGCTGCTCGGACAAGGTAGCCCTCCCGAAAGGGTAAGAATGAACCGTGAGGGAAATTCAAAGGTCGCAAGCATTATGCGGTTGGGGAGCTTGGCTCGGAAGGTATGGTCAACGTAAGTGAATTGCTAATAAACGTCGTTAAGTCGAACAAGCCTACTAATGCTATCAGGCTTGAACCAAAAGGTAAAATGGCTGGTTGTCCCTGTGAATTTTGGGGGCACGTGAACAATAGAGCCATCGGCGAAGAGGCAAGACCTAACCCATTCCCGGTACTGGTGTAAAACACGGTAAGCCCATATATCTCCCGTAAGGGTAGGAGAACCGCAAGGTAATCTGACGGATATGTGGGTAAAGGAGAACCGGAGAAAGCGAATGCCATCCCGTAATCGGGTGGATAGGGATTGAGCCGAAACCATGAATTGTTTTTGACAACATTATCCTACGTGAAAGCGGGCAGACTTCCGGTATGGTGACGTTTTACAAGATAACTTTTAGAACTTATGAAAGAAGAAAAGCAAATGTACGAAAACAAAAAATCGTGTGCGTCTTCTGACTGCAATGGTCGGACTTGGGAAAGCATAGACTGGAACAAGTGTGAGCAGGCAGTCAATAAGCTGCAAGCGCGTATTGTAAAAGCTCAGAAAGCAGGTAAGTTCGGCAAGGTAAAAGCCTTGCAATGGACACTTACCCACTCGTTTTATGCCAAAGCATTGGCGGTCAAGCGAGTTACTTCCAATAATGGAAAGAAGACTTCAGGGGTTGATAAAATTCTTTGGTCAACTCCGCAATCGAAGTTCAAAGCCATTGTGACACTAAGAAGAAGAGGCTACAAGCCCCAACCGTTAAAAAGAGTAAATATCAAGAAAAGTAACGGCAAACTTCGCCCGTTGGGAATACCGACAATGAAAGACAGAGCCATGCAAGCACTTTATCTGATGGCATTGGAACCAGTGTCTGAAACTACAGCAGACAACTATTCCTTTGGTTTCAGGAAAGACCGCAGCACGGCAGACGCTATGGCTCGATGCCATTCGCTTCTGTCCAAGAAAACATCCGCCCAATGGATATTGGAGGGAGATATTAAAGGTTGTTTCGACCATATAAGCCATGAATGGTTGATGAAGAATATCCCTATGGATAAATCCATATTACAAAAATGGCTAAAATGTGGGTACGTATATAACAGAGAACTTTTCCCGACAGAAGAAGGTACACCGCAAGGAGGTATCATATCACCGACACTTGCCAATATGACGCTTGACGGTTTACAGAACCTATTGGAAACCCATTTCCCGTGGGAACGGGTATCAGGAAAATCAGGATGGTACTGCCCGAAAGTCAGATTGGTGCGTTATGCAGACGACTTCATTATAACAGGTGATACTAAAGAAATATTGGAACATAGTGTAAAACCTTTGGTAGCTGATTTCCTCGCAGAAAGAGGACTGACACTGTCAGAAGAGAAAACTAAGATTACACATATAACGGATGGTTTCGATTTTCTTGGTTTCAATGTACGGAAATTTGGAGATACCCTGCTGACACAACCCTCTAAAGATAGGACAAAACGAATGTTGAGCAAAGTCAAAGATGAAATCAAACGATTCCGTGGCGATGCTCAACATGAGCTGATTATGCGATTGAACCCGATACTTAACGGATGGGCAAACTATTACAAACATAGTGCAGCCTCAAATGTCTTTCGTAAGACAGATTATCAAATCTATAAGAAGTTATGGCGGTGGGCACTCCGCAGGCATGGTAACAAATGCAAAGGGTGGGTTAAGAACCGCTATTTCCATAGAATTGATGGTCGTGACTGGGTATTTGCAGTTAAAAGGAAGAACGAAAAGCATGAGGAATATTTTATTCCAATCACTATTCTGTTCAATACGAAGATTGAAAGATACCCCCAACTGAAATGTGATGTCAATCCTTTTGACCCTGAATGGAAGCAATACCTTGAAAAAAGGAGAACTGCCAAAATGAAAATGAGTTTGAAAGGTAAGAGGTCACTTATCTCAATGTGGGAAAGACAAAATCGAAACTGCGTGTTATGCGGACAGCCGATAACAGCAGAAACCTCATGGCACACCATGAGCCAGCAGAAGAATGGCAGAAACCACCTCTGTTTAGTTCATGATGGTTGTTATCAAAGTGTTACACATAAAAAGAAGAAGTAAGTATGAGCGTATTTCTATTTGAAAAGGAATATTGTTTGCTTGAGCCGTGTGAGGGGAAACTTTCACGCACGGTTCTTAGGGGGGAAAGCACCCGTAAGGGTGCTGACCTACCCGACCCCGACCTATCGACTATCGCTTACAATCATCTGATGAACCATCTGGACGGATATAAGATAAAACCGAAATTCTATGTTATCAATTTCGACGAGCCGCGCCGTTCGCACCGTTGTAACCCCATTCATCCGGATTTCATGACGGATATTTCAGATGCCTATGAGAGTGCCTATACTATCATGTTAAATTTGAATAAAACATGGGTGCAAAAACAGGGTGACTTTTTTGTAGAATCGCCTATAATCCTTTTTGCTGCAATTATTTGGTATTTGCGGATTTACAGGGACGGGAAATACTGCACGTTCCCGCACGCCATCGAATTGCTTAACCGACGATATGAGGATGTGTTTCCGATTCTCACGAGTTATCCGGAACTTGAAAATTATCTTTCTCCGTTTATAGATGCTTGGAAATCAGATACTCAAGAACAGTTACAGGGGCAGATTGCCAGTGCGAAAATCCCGCTTTCCCGCATGATAAGCCCGGCACTTTATTGGGTAATGACAGGCGATGATTTTTCACTCGACATCAACAACCCGAAAGAGCCTAAAATCTTGGTTGTCGGCAACAATCCCGACCGCCAGAATATCTACGGAGCGGCTCTCGGTCTGTATAACTCCCGTATTGTAAAACTCATAAACAAGAAAGGAATGTTAAAGTCATCGGTCATCATTGACGAGTTGCCGACGATATATTTCAAAGGATTGGATAACCTGATTGCGACGGCAAGAAGCAACAAAGTTGCCGTGTGTCTGGGATTTCAAGACTTCAGCCAGTTGGTGCGCGATTATGGTGATAAAGAGGCGAAAGTGGTGATGAACACCGTCGGCAATATCTTCTCCGGGCAGGTAGTGGGAGAAACCGCCAAGACGCTCTCCGAACGCTTCGGAAAAGTGTTACAGAAGAGGCAGTCTATCTCCATTAACCGGCAGGATGTTTCAACATCTATCAACACACAGATGGACTCATTAATCCCACCGAGCAAGATTTCCGGTTTGACGCAGGGAATGTTTGTCGGTTCAGTGTCCGACAATTTCGACGAGCGCATCGAGCAGAAGATTTTTCATGCGGAGATTGTAGTGGACAACGCAAAGGTCACCGCCGAAACAAAGGCATACAAACCGATTCCGATAATCACGGATTTTACAGACGAAAATGGCAACGACTGCATGAAGAAGATGGTACAGGAGAATTATAACCGCATCAAGGTGGAGGTAAAACAGATTGTCAAAGATGAATTGGAACGTATTGCTGAAGATGAAGACTTGAAACCTCTGTTGCAGAGATAAAACAAGATAATAATTATTTCTGTAAAATTTGAATTGAAAAACAGGGCTGTTTAACAACTAAAAGTTATTCAGCCTTTTTTACTGGAAATACAATTTTATTTAGGTATTTTTGCTTCAAATGGATAATAATATTTAAAAAAAATATTCATGAACTCAACACAATATTTAATGCAAGGGCTTTCCTATTATGGAGAAGGGGATTATACTTCTGCTATTGTAAGTTATGAGAATGCTTTACTTTTGCAGGATAAAGCATTACAAGATAACACGGCCGTAATTTATACAAATAAAGCGACAGCCCTTACAAAATTAATGAAATATGAAGAGGCAATTCATGATTATACATTTGCAATAGATTATGATATCTTATCATCACCAGCACCTTATTATGGACGAGGTGTTGTAATGATGAAAATATTAGACTATCACAAAGCTATTAACGATTTTACTTCTGCGATTCAATTCTCAGATAATTTTGGATTAGCATATTATGGTCGGGCCGCAGTATATATGAAACTTGGAAAATATAAAGATGCGGAAAAAGATTATAAGAAACTTATTGAACTATGGCATTATCTTCCTTCATGTGCATTATTTTATAATGGATTGGGAAATGCAAAATATAAGTTGGGCGAATATGTAAAAGCTATTGAATATTATGATGCTGCAATAAAGACGGATCCAAATTTTGTTGCAGCATATAACAATAGAGGGAATGCATATTATAAACTTACGAAGTATAATGAAGCACAAAAAGACTTCAATACTGCTATTACGCTTAATCCACGAAATGAAAAACAATATCAATGGCAATATCTTTTTGATTATGCGTTACCTGATTTTGTAAATGATATTGAAACATATTTAATTGCC
>ERZ778504.1208-NODE-1208-length-20032-cov-3.884267_pt1 | contig 20032 bp, 19 predicted proteins | sample MGYA00510046_ERZ778504 | MGnify/ENA primary metagenome ERZ778504 (study PRJEB29527, sample SAMN07138964) | mouse gut metagenome | material: feces | host: mouse | place: China:Nanjing | collected 2016-01-25 ...
GATGCTTCTCCAAGCATGCTGTAAGCATGCTACAAGCATTCTGTACCGAAGCTGAATCAGCGAAACCCCGGAGTAACAATAGCAAAACCCCTGGGAAAAGTATAAACTTTTCACCCCTTTCAACTTATTTTTTCGTCAGTTTTCACTATTTTTGTGCAAAACTCGTGGAAATGGTAGAAAATTATTCTGAGGATTCGATACGGACCCTCGACTGGCGGGAGCATATCCGTCGCCGGCCGGGGATGTATATTGGTAAATTGGGTGACGGTTCGGCACCGGATGACGGTATTTATATTCTTGTGAAAGAGGTGGTGGACAACTCTATTGATGAGTTTGCCATGGGTGCCGGAAATGAAATCCGCATTACGGTGGAAGACCGGAAAGTGACGGTACGTGACTTCGGGCGGGGGATTCCCTTGGGCAAGTTGGTGGATGTATCTTCCAGGATGAATACGGGAGCCAAGTACGATTCGGAGGCTTTTAAAAAATCGGTCGGATTGAACGGGGTGGGTATCAAGGCTGTGAATGCTTTGTCCGAGACGTTTATTATACAGGCTTTCCGGGAGGGAGAGACGAAATACGTCCAATACGGGCGGGGTGAGATTACGGAAGAACGGGACATAGTTCCTACAGACGAACCAAACGGAACAATGGTGACTTTCTGGGCAGACCGGGAGATTTTCGGGAATTATCATTTCATTGCCGACTACCTGGAAGCCATGTTTAAAAATTATGTCTTTCTGAATACCGGACTTTCTATTATTTTCAACGGGCATAAGTTGTATTCCAAGAGGGGATTGTATGACTTGCTGATGGAAAACATGAGCGGGGAAGGCCTCTATCCGGTGATTCACCTGAAAGGGGAAGACATAGAGATGGCCATGACCCACGGACGCCAGTATGGGGAGGAATACTATTCGTTCGTAAACGGCCAGCATACCACCCAGGGAGGAACCCACCTGGTGGCATTCCGGGAGGCTATTGTCAAGACCCTGCGGGATTTCTATAAGAAGGATTTCGATGTGGCGGACATTCGCACGTCCGTTATCGGGGCTATCAGCATAAAAGTGCAGGAACCTGTGTTTGAGTCGCAGACGAAAACCAAATTGGGTTCGAAGGATGTAGGACCGGAAGGACCTACCGTTCGCAATTTTATATTTGATTTCATTACGAAAGAGTTGGATAACTACCTGCACCGGAATCCCGATACGGCGGAATTGTTGTTGCGGAAGATTGTGGAGACAGAGAAAGAACGCAAAGCGATGTCGGGAATCCAGAAGATAGCCCGTGAAAGGGCGAAGCAGGTGAGCCTGCACAACCGGAAGCTGCGCGATTGCCGGGTGCATTTCAATTCCAATCATGAGCGGAAGACGGAATCTTCCATTTTCATCACGGAGGGGGATTCGGCGAGCGGTTCCATTACCAAGTCGAGGGATGTGAACACACAGGCTGTGTTCAGTTTGAGGGGTAAGCCCTTGAATTCCTACGGACTGACGAAGAAGGTGGTATACGAGAATGAGGAATTTAACCTGTTGCAGGCGGCTCTGAATATTGAGGACGGGTTGCAGGAATTGCGCTATAACAACATCATCATTGCTACCGATGCCGATGTGGATGGTATGCACATCCGGTTGCTGTTGCTGACTTTCTTTCTGCAATTTTTCCCGGACCTGGTGCGTGCGGGGCATGTTTACATTTTGCAGACACCGCTTTTCCGCGTGAGAAATAAGAAGGAAACCCGTTATTGTTATACCGACGATGAACGGCAGAAAGCAATTAAGAAATTAGGACCCAAACCGGAGATTACCCGTTTTAAGGGGTTGGGTGAGATTTCACCGAATGAGTTCCAGTATTTCATCGGAAAAGACATCCGGCTGGAGCCCGTACGCCTCAGCCGGGGGGATTCCATTGAAAAAGTGCTGAGTTATTATATGGGCAAAAACACCCAGGAACGCCAGGATTTTATTATTGACAATCTATACATCGAAAAGGATGAACTGAAATAAGTTCGGTTTCCAATTTAATAATACGGATAACAATGGATATACAAGACGAAAAGGAGCAGGAGAATTACAACAGTGAGGAGCAGGGTGAAGAGGCGAAAGAACGGGAAGAGGGGCAGGAGGCGGAGGAGGTGCAGGACGAAAACGGAAGCATCCGGTCCATACAGCATCTGGACGGCATGTACCAGAAATGGTTTCTGGATTATGCTTCATACGTGATACTGGAACGGGCGGTGCCGTATGTGAATGACGGACTGAAACCCGTACAACGGCGCATTCTTCACTCCATGAGGGAGATGGACGACGGACGCTATAACAAGGTGGCCAATATCATCGGTAACACCATGAAATACCATCCCCACGGAGATGCTTCCATCGGGGATGCTTTGGTGCAGTTGGGACAGAAAGATTTGCTGGTGGATTGTCAGGGAAACTGGGGTAACATACTGACCGGTGACGATGCGGCGGCACCCCGTTACATTGAAGCCCGGCTTTCGAAATTTGCGCTGGAAGTGGTGTTTAATCCGAAAACAACCGTCTGGCAGGCGTCTTATGACGGACGTAACAAAGAACCGGTAACCCTGCCTGTGAAATTCCCTTTGTTGCTGGCGCAGGGCGTGGAAGGTATCGCTGTCGGACTGGCTTCTAAAATATTGCCTCATAATTTTGTAGAGTTGATAGATGCCTGTATTGCTTATCTGAAGGGGGAGGAGTTTGTACTCTATCCGGATTTTCCTACCGGAGGGATGATTGACGTATCCAAATACAACGACGGACTAAGGGGGGGCGTGGTGAAAATCCGTTCCCGGATTGAGAAGGACAGCAATAACAAGGTGCTCAGGATTACCGAAATTCCCTACGGGCGTACGACTTCGTCATTGATAGACAGCATCCTCAAGGCCAATGAGAAAGGTAAAATCAAAATCAAGAAAATTGATGATAATACGGCGGCAAATGTGGAGATACTGATTTATCTGGCTCCCGGAGTGTCGTCCGATAAGACCATTGACGCCCTGTATGCCTTCACGGATTGTGAATTGTCCGTATCTCCCAATGCCTGTGTGATAGAGAATGACAAACCCTCTTTTATGCCGGTGACGGAAATCCTGAGGCAATCGGCCAATGATACGGTGAAGTTGCTGAAACTGGAACTGGAAATCCGCTTGGGTGAACTGGAAACGGAGTGGCATTATTGCTCGCTGGAAAAGATATTCATTGAAGAACGCATATACAAGGACAGGGAATTTGAGGAGAGCGGTACGGTGGAGGCTGTGATAGCACATGTACACAAGCGGCTGGAGCCGTTTTTGCCCCGCCTGCATCGTCCGGTGACGGATGAAGACATCAAAGCCCTTTTGGAAATTAAGATGAAGCGGATTCTGAAATTCAATTCCGAAGAAGCCGATAACCACATCCGCAGCCTGGAAGATGAAATCACGGAAGTGACGAATAACATCGAACATATCATTCCTTATTCCATCCGCTATTACGAAAATATCCGGAAGAAATACGGCAAGGGCAGGGAACGGAAAACGGAAATCCGTAATTTTGAGAATATAGAAGCCTCGAAAGTGGTGGTGGCCAACGAAAAACTCTATATCAACCGGGAGGAAGGATTTATCGGAACGGCGTTGAAAAAGGATGAGTTTATCTGTGAGTGTTCGGACATGGATGATGTGATTATTTTCCGGAAAGACGGCAGTTACTATGTGACCAAAGTGGCCGATAAAATTTTTGTCGGGAAGGACGTGCTCTATGTCAATGTCTTCAAGAAGAACGATAAACGGACCATATACAATGTGGCATACCGCGACGGACGCTATGGCTCTTATTTTGTGAAACGCTTCAGCGTGACGGGAACGACCCGCGACAAACAGTATAATGTTACGAAAGGAACGGCAGGTTCGAAGGTTGTCTATTTCAGTGCTAACCCTAATGGCGAGGCAGAGGTGATAAAAGTATGCCTCAAACCGAAACCGGGCATGAAAAAGTTAGTGTTTGACTACGACTTCGCCCAGTTGGCCATCAAGGGACGGGATTCGCAGGGGAATCTGCTTTCGAAGAATGATATTCACAAAATCAGCCTGGTACAGAAAGGTGTTTCCACGTTGGGAGGAAGAAAGATATGGTTTGATGAGGACGTGCTGCGTCTGAATACCGATGAGCGGGGAAGATATTTGGGGGAATTCCAGGGAGAAGAACGGATATTGATTGTAAATAAAAACGGTACGTATTATACCTCCGATTTCGATTTGGGCAATCACTATGAAGAAGGCTATTCCGTCATTGAAAAGTTTGATCCCCACAAAATCTGGTCGGCTGTATTTTTTGATGCAGACCAAGGGTTCTATTATGTGAAACGCTTCAAATTTGAAGAGACCTCCAAATTGATGTCTTTTATCGGTGAAACGGAGGGTTCGTATCTGGTGGCTCTGAGTGGCGAAAAACATCCCCGTTTTGAAATCAGTTATGGAGGAAAATATTCTACCCGTCCGAAGGAGACGATACAAGCCGATGAATTTATCGGGGAAAAATCATATAAAGCCCGCGGGAAACGCCTCACGACCTTTGAAGTGAAGAAAATAGAGGAAACAGAACCTCTTGTACTTGAAAGCGAACCGGAGGGTACGGAAGAGCTCAATACCCATGTGGAGTTTGAAGTGACAAACCCGTCGGAGATTGCCGGAGACACAGAGCAGATGAAAATCGATTTCGAATAGGAAGGCTTATGAAGTATTTTCTTGTGGGATATATGGCTTGCGGAAAAACCCGTACAGGGCGGGAGATGGCGGATGAAATGGGGATGCGGTTCATTGACCTTGATGCTTATATTGCCGACAGGGAGAGGAGAAGCATACCGGAGATTTTTTCGGAGGAGGGAGAAGAAAAGTTCCGGAAATTAGAAACGCGCTATCTGCATGAGGTATGTGAATTGTATGAAGATTTTGTGATGTCGACGGGGGGAGGGGCAGCCTGTTTTAACGGGAATATGGAGTATATGAACCGGCAGGGGCATACCGTTTTTTTAGATACGCCTGTCGATACGATTGTAGAGCGTTTGATCCGCGGAAAGCACAAACGTCCTATTGTCAGCAAACTCAGTGACGGGGAAATACGTGATTTTGTCTGCCGCCACCTCGGAGAGCGGCGGAAATACTATGAACAGGCCCGGGAACGGCGGTGATTATTCATTTTATAAAACGGCACACACATGACAAAATTTAGTTTTATTGTTTCAACTTTTATTTTATTCCTTATGATGACAGCATGTAATTCAGACCGGAACGCGGGCAAAGGAGAGACGCAGGATGCGTTGGAAACTATTTTTGCCCGGAAGAGTGTCAGAAAGTATCTGCCGAAACCGGTGGAGCAGGAAAAGACGGAATTGCTCTTGAAGGCCGGAATGGCTGCACCGACGGGAAAGAATACGCAACCGTGGGAGTTTGTTGTCGTGACCGACCGGGCTGCACTTGACTCGATGGCTGCCGCCCTGCCTTATGCCAAGATGCTGAAAGAGGCTCCGATGGCAATAGTGGTCTGCGGGGATGTGACAAAATCTTCCTATTGGTATATTGACTGTGCTGCCGCTGCGGAAAATATTTTGCTGGCTGCGGAAGCTCTGGGGCTGGGTGCCGTATGGACTGCCACTTATCCGTATGAGGACCGTATGGAAGTAGCGAAAAAGTATACCGGTCTGCCGGACCATATAGCCTCTCTTTGTGTCATACCGGTAGGCTATCCGGCTGTTCCCCATGCCCCCAAAGATAAATGGGACGAATCAAAGGTCCATACCAATAAATGGTAGTTCCCTGTCGTCTTTCTTTGTGTGTCCGGGGTGACGGAAAAGGAGGCGGGGTGTTGAATAAGTCAAAGAGGACGTGTGGCACGTAGCATCTCCCGTTTGCCTGGAGGGCCGGGCAAGCGTTTCAGCGTGAATCCGGCATTCCTTAAGGCTTGTTTGACGATGCCTTTGACGCAGTAGGTGACTAAGATGCCACCGGGTTGCAGGGCCTCATAGAAACGGCGGAATACTTCCGTCGTCCAAAGATGGGGCTGTACATCCGGATTAAAAGCGTCGAAAAAGACGATGTCCGCTTTTGTGGCAGGCTGCCATTCCCGGAAATCAGTATTGTGTTTCAGACAGGTGAAACGAGGGGTTAAGGCGACCTCTTCTTCCCAGGGAGAAGTGTGCAGGACTTCAAATAATTCCGGTCGTTTGAAGGGTAAGAGGGAAGGATAGTTTAAAACCTTGATTTCCTTTTCCGAAAGAGGGTATTTTTCGAGTGTGGTATAATGGATGGTGCAATTTTGCGTTTCGGCATGGATGAGTGAGAGATAGGCATTCAGTCCCGTCCCGAATCCCGCTTCTATGATGGAAATGTTTTTTTGTCCGTAGAATTCTATGCCTGCCCGGATAAAGATATGAAGAGATTCCTGTATGGCACCGTGAATGGAGTGGTAATGTTCATTCAGACCGGGAACATAGAGCGAACTGCTTCCGTCTTCGGTTTCTATAAAACTGCGTTCCATGAATCCGTCCGCTTTAAATCAGTTCCTTCCGCAGCAGATTAACAAATTCGATGATGTCGTTTTCCGTTGTATCAAAAGAGCACACCCAGCGTACTTCTGACGCATTTTCATCCCATATGTAGAAAAAGCACTCTTTTTGCAGTACTTCGATTTTATTGCGGGGAATGATGGCAAATACTTCATTGCCCTGGACTTCCTGGGTGATTTTTACTCCCGGAATCAGTGTTGCTTCTTTGGCTAATTTCTGAGCCATGCGGTTGGCGTGGGCTGCTGTTTTCAGCCACAGGCCGTCTTTCAATACGGCAGAAAACTGAGCGGCAATGAAACGGGTTTTGGAGTGGAGCTGCATGGCTTGCTTGCGGATGTATTTGACATCGGCACATACGCTGGTATTGAAAAACAGTACTGCCTCTCCGAACATCATGCCGTTTTTGGTACCTCCGAAGCTAAGTACATCAATTCCTGCATCAACTGTCAGTTCCCGGGGGGTGCATCCCAGATGGGCTACTGCGTTGGCAAGACGGGCTCCGTCCATGTGTACATACATGTTATGGGCGTGGGCGAAGTCGCAGATTTCTTTTAACTCTTCCGGTGTATATGCTGTGCCCAGTTCCGTGCATTCCGTCAGGGATATGAGGTTGGGCTGGGAGTGGTGCTGCACTCCGAATCCGTGCATGTGGTTCTGGATGAGTCCTACGTTTAGTTTTCCGTCAAAAGTGGGGACAGTGAGCAGTTTGCAGCCTGCCTGTTTCTGAATGGCGCCGCATTCGTCTACATTGATGTGGGCCGTTTCAGCACATATTACCGCATTGTAGGAGCGGGTAAAGGCCGAAATAGCCAGAATATTGGCTCCAGTGCCGTTGTAGACGAAATAGACTTCTGTGTTTTCACCGAAGATATTTTTGAAATCCCGGATGGCTTTTTCCGAACAGGCGTCCTCTCCGTAGGAGGGTTGATGGCCGTAGGCCGCTTCTTTCAGGGCATTGAATACTTCGGGCAGAACGCCCGAAAAGTTGTCGCTTCCGAAACCGCGTAGACTCATAAATCAGTTATTGAATTTGTTGGGGTAAAGATAGGGGAAAATAGTTATAAAAAAAACTCCCGGAATGACACCGGGAGTTTTTATCGGATAAACTGTTTTTACATCAGGAAACTCAACAATGTACCGGCGGCAACGGCAGAGCCGATTACTCCGGAAACATTCGGTGCCATGGCATGCATCAACAGGTAGTTAGTCGGGTCGTTTTTCAGTCCCAGATTCTGAACCACCCGCGCGCTGTCGGGGACGGCAGAAACACCTGCTGCACCGATCATCGGGTTGATGGGATTGCTTTTGGGGGACAGCCAGCTCATCAGTTTGCCGACCAATACTCCGCTTGCGGTTGCAATCACGAAAGAACATGCTCCCAAAACAAAAATCTTGATGGAGGTGTCAGTCAGGAATACGTCTGCCTGGGTTGAAGCTCCTACCGTGATACCCAACAACATGGTGATGGAGTCAATCAAAGCATTGCTGGCGGTATTGGCCAGACGGTTGGTTACCGTAGATTCTTTCAGCAGGTTACCGAAGAACAACATACCCAGCAACGGCAGAGCGGAGGGAGCGATAAACGCTGTCAGCAACAGACCGATAATGGGGAACAATTGTTTTTCCAGACGGCTGACGGAACGGGGAGGACGCATTTTGATTCTGCGTTCTTTTTTCGTAGTCAGCAGGTTGATAACGGGAGGTTGAATAACGGGTACCAAAGCCATGTATGAGTAAGCGGCGATAGCAATCGGACCAATCAGGTTCTTTACTAATGTGCCGTCAGCCAGCATGTTCACACCGTTAGCCAGTTTAGAAGACAGGAAGATAGCTGTCGGACCGTCGGCACCACCGATGATTCCGATAGCTCCTGCTTCGGGGGGAGCGAATCCCAGCCAGAGTGCACCGATAAAGGTTACGAAAATACCAATCTGTGCGGCAGCTCCCAGAATCATCAACCGGGGGTTGGAAATCAGGGAGGAGAAGTCGGTCATGGCACCGATGCCTAAGAAAATCAAAGGAGGATACCAACCGTTGATGACCCCTGAATAGAGGATGTTCAATACGGAACCGGGTTCATAAATGCCGAGTTTCAGATTGAAGGCTTCTCCCATATAGAAAGGTATGTTTCCGATGATGATACCCATCCCGATGGGAATAAGCAACATCGGTTCGTAGTCGAAACGGATGGCCAGCCAGATGAAGATTAAGGCCACCAGAATCATGACTAAGTTTTTCCAGGTTGCATTGGCAAATCCCGTAAACTCCCAGAAGTTTTTCATTCCGGCGATGGCGTCCGAGTTGTGAACGGCATCCTGTGTGGAATTGCTGAATTTCAGCATGTCCGGTGTTACGGTAGCGGTTCTTGCTCCCGGAGTGACCATGACATCCTTGGTAACATAGCCTTGGCCGGAGGCGTTCGGGTCTAAGTTCGGGGAAAATTCCGTGATTTTTTTGGAATTGAAGAGCAGGGTAACAGTGTTTCCTGCCAGCTCCCACGTTCCGGTGTAACGTTGCTTGATGGAGTCCATCGTGAACGTCCCGTTTTCGTTGAATTGATAGATCTTGTAACGGGCTACGGTCCGGTCGGAATTGCCGGTAGCGTTGGGAATATAGCCGTCGGCTTTATTGACCCATTTGCCGTGTACAAGCACTTCTTTTAGGTTATCCTTGTTGGCAGCCGGACAGTAATGACCGTTCAGGACCACGAACAGGAAGGATAACGTAATGAAAATAAGTTTGTTCATACACTTTTTGATTATGCAATTTCTACTAATGTATCGCCCTGAAGAACGGCGTCACCTTCTTTTACTTTAATGGCTTTTATCGTTCCGCCTTTTTCAGACATCACATTGTTGTCCATTTTCATGGCTTCCATAACCATCAGGCAGTCGCCCTCTTTTACGGTGTCGCCTACGCTGACATTGACTTTTTTGATTGTACCGGGAAGCGGAGATTTGATTTTGTAGGCACTGCCGTCTCCTTCCGATTTTTTTATCTGGCCTTCTCCGGGTTTGTTGACTACCGGTTTGCGGGCCAATACCGGAGTTTTAGCTTTCTTTTCTTCTCCTTGCACTTCTACCTGGTAGGGGGTGCCGTTTACGGATACGGTGGCGTTGTTGCCGTCAAATTCACCCACTTCTACCTCGTAGACCTGACCGTTGATTTTGAATTTATATTTTTTCATACTCTTGTTTTTAAATTTTAATGCGCTGATTTGCCTTTTTATTTTTTCAAAGGTTGATTTTGTACTCCGTAAATTTTGGAGCTCCACGGTGAGTATTGCTTGGGAGCGTTGTGTATGGTAATGATGTTGCTTTCTTCATCGTGCAATTCATTAAAGTACATGTGCAGTCCCATAGCTATGGCGGCGTTGATGTCGGCCTCCATGTTGACATTCCGGATGACTTCCGTCACACCCGTTTTTTTGATGTTGCTCTTTATTTTCATTTCCAGCAGTTTGGGAATGGCTGTAAAAATGAGCACCAATACGGTAAGAGACAGAAATACCACAAGGATACTCACGACAGAGATGGTATATCCGCTGGCTTCTGCTGCCAAATCTGTGAGAAGTATAATAGAATTTGTCATATTTCTTTATTTTACAAAGGTATGTTACTATGTTTTTTCGGCGGATTCACCACTTTTTTCGTGCGCAGGCTTTCAAAGGCACGGATGACCCGGAAACGGGTGTTGCGTGGTTCGATTACATCGTCGATGTAGCCGAAAGAAGCGGCCTGGTAAGGATTGGCAAATGCTTCATCGTAAGCATTTACTTTTTCCTGGATGAATTTGGCTTTTTCTTCTGCATTTTCAATGGCAGCAACTTCTTTGCCATAGAGTACTTCAATGGCTCCGGATGCACCCATTACGGCAATTTGGGCCGAAGGCCATGCGTAGTTGGCATCTCCGCGCAATTGCTTGCAGGACATTACGTCGTGTGCACCGCCGTAAGATTTACGCAACGTTACTGTTACTTTCGGTACGGTAGCTTCGCCGTATGCGAACAACAATTTGGCTCCGTGGATGATGATACCACCGTATTCCTGGCCGCTGCCCGGAAGGAATCCCGGTACGTCTACCAAAGTCAGGATGGGGATGTTGAAGCAGTCGCAGAAGCGCACGAAACGGGCGGCCTTGCGCGAAGCCTGGATGTCCAGTACTCCTGCCAGGAAGCTCGGCTGGTTGGCAATGACGCCTACCGGCATACCGCCCATGCGGCAGAATCCAACAATGATGTTTTTAGCAAAGTTGCGGTGTACTTCCAGGAATTCACCGTGGTCCACGATGGCTTCAATGACGTGCAACATGTCATAGGGCTGGTTGGGGTTGTCAGGAATCAGTTCGTTCAGGCTGTCTTCCAGACGGTCAATCGGGTCCGTGCAATCGATAATAGGAGCGTCTTCCAGGTTGTTGGAAGGCAGATAAGACAACAGTTTCCGGATGATTTGTATACCTTCTTCTTCGTTTTCAACTTTGAAGTGGGCAACTCCCGATTTGGAGGAATGGATGCCTGCCCCTCCGAGGTCTTCTGTGCTGATGTCTTCCCCGGTAACGGTTTTTACTACTTTCGGGCCGGTAACGAACATATAAGATGTTTCGTCGGTCATGAGGATGAAGTCCGTGAGGGCAGGAGAGTATACGGCACCACCGGCGCAAGGGCCGAAGATAGCGGAGATCTGCGGAATGACTCCGGATGCTAAAATGTTACGTTCGAAGATTTCTGCATATCCGGCCAAAGAGGTCACCCCTTCCTGAATACGGGCACCACCTGAGTCGTTCAGACCGATAACCGGAGCTCCGGCTATCATGGCTTTGTCCATCACTTTACAGATTTTCTGTGCCAGCGTTTCAGACAAGGCACCGCCGAATACGGTAAAATCCTGGGCAAATACGAATACCAAACGTCCGTCAATGGTTCCCTGTCCGGTTACCACTCCGTCGCCTAAGAATTTGGTTTTCTCCATGCCGAAGTTTGTACACCGGTGGGTGACGAACATGTCAAATTCTTCGAAGCTGCCGTCGTCCAGTAACATTTCGATACGTTCACGGGCTGTTTGTTTCCCTTTTTTATGCTGGGATTCGATTCTTTTTTCACCGCCGCCTAACTTCGCTGTGGCACGAAGTTCGATCAGTTTTTTTACTTTATCTTGATTTGTAATCATAATGGGGTTTGAATTTATGATGTTTATAAAGGATAAAGTCCATGCCGCAGAAGGTATGGGCTTTATGACCGTTTTATTTTTTACCGCAGAGTTCTGTTAATACCCGGTTGGTGGATTTCGGATGCAGGAATCCGATTTGCAATCCTTCGGCACCTCCGCGGGGAGCTTTGTCAATCAACTGGCAACCGGCAGCTTCCGCTTCGTTCAGGGCCTGGGCAACATCGTCCACAGCAAAGGCGATGTGATGCATGCCTCCTCCGTTTTTCTCAACGAATTTACCGATAGGACCTTCCGGATCGGTAGATTCGAGCAATTCAATTTTCGTCTGGCCTACCTGGAAAAATGCCGTTTTTACTTTCTGGTCTTTTACTTCTTCAATGGCGTAGCATTTTAAGCCCAAAACTTTTTCGTAGAAAGGGATAGCCTCGTCCAGGCTTTTTACGGCAATGCCGATGTGTTCAATATGAGTTGGTATCATAAATAATGAAATTAATGAATAAATAAATTTATTTCAATGAATCTGTTTTTCAATTTGTTATCATGTAAATTCCAAGTCATTTGTCTGGATGGAAACGCTTCCCGGAAACGTTTCCTGTCAAAATGTCCCCAAAATTACTCATACTTCTTGCGAATATCAAAAAAAGCAGCACATATTTTTGATAATTTTCATTAAAAATCAGCATTCGGGGAAACGGTTCCCGCCTGAAAAACTTTTTACCCTCTCCGGGCGTATATGCTTTGTTAACATTAAATGGAAAAATTATGAACAGACAACGTTTTGCCGTATTTATTGTGGGTATTATCGGACTTGTGGCAACTTTTCTGCCTTGGTATTACATAGAAATGGTCGGAACGCTTACCGGTGTTTTTTCATCCGGCTGGTTTACGTTTATCATGTTTTTGTTGATATTGGTTCTGGCCATGAGGAAGGATTTGCACCGGGATGTGACGAAACTGAATCTCTGGTTTATGTCGCTTTTCGGAATTGCAGCGGGAATTGTAGTATTGTGGAGGATTATGGATATAGACTTCTCTCAGGATGCTATGTTGACCCTCGGCGGGCGTATGAGCGGCATTATGGCTGATGAAGTGACCATACGTTACGGTGCCTGGATTGTGGTGGTTACCGGTTTTTGCGTTCCTCTGGCAGCCATTATTTTCAGAAGCAAACGTACGGCGTTGGATGAACATTACGATTAAATTCCCAATCTTTTGGCTTTAACTGTTACTTTTTAGCTGAATTTATGTTATTTTTAGCCCACTAATATTGATGTGGCATGCTAAAAGTCGTTTTTTTGTTTTTGTTGGGAGTTCAGGTGGCGTATGGGCAAGTGAAGCCGGATTCGGCCTGGATGAATCAAAAGTTTTCCATGTTTATCCATTGGGGACTCTATTCGCATTTGGGCGGGGTCTGGAACGGTAAACCGGTGTTGAGCGGGTACAGTGAACAGATACAATCGCATGGGGGAATTTTCAGCGACTGGTATGCCGCTGTGGCACGTGATTTTAATCCGGTGGATTGGGATGCAGATGCTGTAGTGAAACTGGCAAAGGATGCCGGAATGAAGTCTGTCGTGTTTACTTCAAAGCATCACGATGGTTTTTGTATGTATCATTCCCGCCTGACGGATTATAATATTGTGGATGCAACGCCTTATAAGCGGGATGTCATGAAAGAGTTGGCGGAAGCCTGCCGGAGGCAGGATATGCGTTTCGGCGTCTATTTTTCGTTGATAGACTGGCATTTTCCGCAGGCTTATCCGATATCAAGCCACAATGCTGATCCGCTTACCCCTGAACATTATGAATATAACCTGCGGCAGGTGGAGGAAATTATGACGGGATACGGGCCTGTATCTGAGATCTGGTTTGATATGGGCTCACTGACACCGGAGCAAAGTCGGGGATTGTATGCACTGGTCAGCCGTTTGCAGCCCCAGTGTATGATTAGCGGTCGCTTGGGGAATGATTGCAGTGATTTCAGTGTGATGGCGGATAATGAGTATCCTGATTATAAAATGGGAGTTCCCTGGCAGACAGCGGCGTCGTTTTTTGATGAAACCTGGGGCTATCGTTCCTGGCAGGAGCGTGGAGAGGTGGCGGATAAGCGGGATGAGAAAATTAGAAGTCTCATAAAAGTCGTAAGCCGGGGAGGAAATTATTTGCTGAATATCGGACCGAAAGGTGACGGTAGTGTGGTGCCTTTTGAAGAGCAGGTTTTGTTGGGAATGGGAAAATGGCTGGGGAAATATGGCGAAGCGATTTACGGGGCAAAGGCCAATCCCTTTGATTATGTTCCGGAGTGGGGCGATGTGACGGCGAGAGGAAATAATCTTTATCTTTTTGTGGAGAGGGGAAAGTGTCCGGAACGGATTGTGCTTGAAGGCTTGCGGGGGCGTGTGAAACGGGCTGCTTATTTGGGTGATGGCGTCCTTAACATAGCGGAGGAAAAAGGAGTGTGGGTGGTTTATCCGGTAGCGAACGGGTCTGTTGACTCTCCGGTGGATGTCATTTGTGTGGAGCTGGAAGAGGGGTATGAAATCCTTCCTTTGCATGCCTGGGTGGCAGGCAGAATGCTGACTTGGGAAAATGCCGTACCGGTGAATGCTTATTCGAGTATGGATTATTATACCGGTTTCAGAAGTGTGATTGCCTACAATTGGATGATAAAAACTGCCGTCAGGCAGTTGAAACCGCTGTTGTTCTATACGGAGGAAGAGCGGGGCAAAAAAATTGTGCTGGCAGTGGACGGAGAGGAAAAGGAGGTGGTGTTGGATGGTGGTAGCTGGGTGAAGACGCAGGCACCGAGAGTGGTGTGGGGAAACATTTTTTGGAAACGTACGGGAGGTTTGCTGGGAAGCATACCGGCAGTTTCTGCGGTAGACGGAGTTCCGGAAGGCGAGGGGTGGCAATTGTGTGGGGATTTGCAACCGGGGCTGAAATGGGAGCTTCCGGTTGGAGAGAGGCGCTCTGTCTTGTTTTGGCAGGAAATGGTTGCGGACCGGGACGGGGATGTGGTTGTTGAGATAGGAAGCGGAAATGGGGTGATGGTTCTTTTGAACGGGCAGGTCGTGACAACGCATTCGTCAGGCAGAGGAATGGAATATAACAAGGAGAAGATCATATTGCCTTTAAAGAAAGGAAAAAACAGTTTGCTGATAAAAGTCTACAATCGTTTTGAAAAGCATCTTTGTTTCAGTTTTCAGCCCGAATCCGGTTTGTCGGTTTTCCGTCTGGAAACGGAAATATATCCTTTGAAAAGCGGTTCCTGGCACACCTGTGGCGTGCGGTTGGCGCATCCCGAAACCCGCAACAGCGCCATGCGTTTGAATAATTTGAAAATACGCTATTGATAAATAAAATTTAAAATAATAAAATCATGTTTGAAGCTGCTATTTATAAAAACAGGAGGAAAGCTCTGAAAGAAAGAGTGGGAGGAGGATTAATTCTGATCCTTGGAAATGTGGAATCTCCCGCCAATTATCCGGACAATACCTATAAGTTCCGTCAGGACAGTTCGTTTTTGTATTTCTTCGGGTTGGATATGCCGGGGTTTGCCGGAGTGTTGGATGCGGATTCCGGCAAAGAGTATCTTTTCGGGAATGATGTGGATATGGATGATATTATCTGGATGGGGCCTCAACCGAAAGTAAAAGAATTGGGAGAAAAGGTGGGAATTACTCAAACCAGGCCTTTTGCAAAACTGGCGGATGTATTGAGACTGGCTGTCGGCGAAGGCAGAAGAATTCATTTCTTGCCTCCCTATCGTCATGCGAACATGCTCCTGATAGAAGAGTTACTGGGAATTCGCCCTGTTTTGCAGAAAAAATATGCCTCTTTGGAATTGATTAAGGCTGTGGTGAGTTTGCGTTCTGTGAAAGAAGCGTGTGAAATCGAACAGATTACGAATGCTTGTAACATCGGTTATGAGATGCACACAACAGCAATGATGAATTGCCGTTCGGGAATAAAAGAATTGTATGTGACCGGTTTGGTGGAAGGAATTGCCGCCTCGTACGGAAAGATGGTTTCTTTTCCTGTGATTTTATCGCAGAATGGAGAGACGTTGCATAATCACAATCATAGCCAGATCCTGCAGTTGGGACGTATGATGCTGACGGATGCCGGAGCAGAGAATAATATGAATTATTGTTCGGATTTTACCCGTACGGTACCTGTAAACGGGAAATTTGACGCCCGCCAGAAGGATGTGTACAATATTGTTGTGGCATGTAATCAGAAAGCCCTGGAGTTGTCGCGTCCGGGAGTGACGTATCTTTCTGTTCATCTAGAAGTGTGTAAAGTGTTGGCACAGGGGTTGAAGGAGTTGGGGTTGATGCGTGGGGATGTGGAGGCTGCTGTGGCTGCCGGGGCTCATGCGTTGTTTATGCCTCATGGACTGGGACATATGATGGGACTGGATGTACATGATATGGAGGATTTGGGACAGATTTATGTGGGATACGATGAGGAAATACGTCCAGTGAATCAGTTCGGTACCTCTTCTTTGCGTATGGGGCGCCGTTTGCAGCCGGGATTTGTCGTAACGGATGAACCGGGATGTTATTTCATTCCGGCACTGATAGACCAGTGGAGACAGCAGGGAATGCATAAGGATTTTCTGGTGTACGACAAGATAGAAACCTTTAAGGATTTTGGCGGAATCCGTTTGGAGGATGATGTGCTGATTACGGAAGAGGGGTGCAGGACGTTGGGTGACCAGCGTATTCCGATTACCGTGGAAGAGGTGGAAAATATAATGAAATAGAAATCTGACGGGGAACGGTGAATTTAATATACCGTTCCCCGTTTTATATATGATTCATAATGATAGAGATTGGAAAATACAATACTTTGCGGGTGGTTAAAGTGGTGGATTTCGGTGTGTATCTTGACGGAGAGGAGCGGGGTGAAATCCTTCTTCCCAATGAGTATGTTCCCAAAGATTGCTTTCCGGAGGATTACCTGAAGGTATTTGTTTATTTTGATTCCGAGGACCGGATTATTGCGACGACAGAAGTTCCCAATATCCGGGTGGGAGAATTTGCCTGGATGAAAGTGGTGTCTACAAGTTCTGTGGGGGCTTTTTTGGACTGGGGGTTAAGAAAAGATTTGCTGGTGCCTTTCCGGGAACAGCGGGACAGAATGGAAGAGGGGAAATCCTATCTGGTATATGCTTATGTGGATGAATCGTCTGACCGGATAGTGGCTACCGCTAAGATTGAAAAATATCTGGACAATGTGCCTGTCGAATACAAAACCGGACAGGAAGTGGATGTGCTGATTGCCCGGAAATCCGATATGGGTTACAATGTGATTGTGGATAACCTTCATTGGGGGCTGGTATACCGGAATGAGGTATTCCGTCCTTTGAAGCTGGGACAGAAATTGAAAGGATATATCAAAGGTATCCGGAAAGACGATAAGATAGACATTACCTTGCAGAAAAAGGGATACGACCGGGTGGACGCGATTGTGGAAATGATACTTGAAAAACTGGAAGATAACGGGGGAGTGTTGGATGTGTCCGATAAAACGGCTCCGGAGATTATTTATAATCTTTTTGAATGCAGTAAGAAAGACTATAAAAAGGCTATCGGTACTCTTTTTAAGGATAAAAAAATTGAACTGACCGATACGGAGATAAAATTAAAGAGTTAGCCTGCGCTAACTCTTTTATTTATTTTAAAAAGGAAGGTCGTCTGCTTCGGGTACGGGAGGTATATCTTCAACGGTATACTGGGGTACCGGAATGTTTTCAGGTGCTTCCTGTGTCATTTTTTCTATTCTCCAGCCTTCCAGATTGGTGAAATAGGATACTTTCCCCTGATTTTCCCATTTCCTTCCGCGTACATTGAAGTAAACTTTGATGTTCTCGTTCAAAGAGATGTTTTCCAAAAGGTCACAACGATCCTGGATAAGTTGTATTTTCACAAAATCGTTCCACTGGGGATTTTTTTCGTTTTCCACCTCTATCACAAACTCCCTTTTCTGGAATTTTTCGCTGATGTGTTGTGTATCTTCTTTAAATATAAGCTTTCCGTTGATTTCGTAATTCATGGTTTCAATAATTTGCCTGCAAATATACAATGAAAAACGAAACACTGAAAGTGAAAAATAAAAAAACAGGAGAAAACCGCGGGGCTTCTCCTGTTTTTAATGTGTTATATCCGGTGCTTATTTGGCAGCTGGAGTTTCTTCTGCTTTCGGGTTGATGTCAAGCAGTTCAACTTCGAAAATCAGTGTTTCATTCGGACCGATGGCTGCGCCGGCTCCTCTTTGGCCGTATGCCTGGTCAGAAGGAATATAGATGATCCATTTGGAGCCTTGCGGCATTTGCTGTATGGCCTGCGTCCAGCCCGGAATCACCTGGTTGAGATAGAATTCTGCCGGTTCGCCGCGTTTGATGGAAGAGTCGAATTCCGTTCCGTCAATCAAGGTACCTTTATAGTGTACTTTTACTTTGTCCGTTGCGGTCGGTTTCGGGCCGTTTCCTTTTTTCAGCACTTTGTATTGGATGCCGTTTGCCAGGGTGTCAACGCCTGATTTTGTTGCATTCTTTTTCATGAATTCCTGGCCTTTTTGCAGGTTTTCTTCAGCCAATTGCATGGATAATTTCTGTAAATACATGCTCAGGTACATTTGCATCTGCTGCGGATCTGTTTTTACATCGGCTTTTTTCAAAGCGGCATTCATACCGGCGACAATGGCTTCCATATTCGGTTGTTTTAATCCGGAACGCTCCAGTCCGGTACCATACATGTATCCGATGTAATAGCTGGCTGTGTCGTTGGCAGTTTTTAAAGTTGCGGAGGTAGAGGTCGTGCAACCGTTGTTGCAACCGATCATCATAATAGCCCCGGCAGAAAGTGTCAATAATAAAAGTTTTGCATTCATTGTTTCGTGAATTTGTAATTATAAAATATCAAGTAATTCCACATCAAAAATGAGGGTTTCGTTCGGGCCGATGGATTGTCCGGCTCCATGAGCTCCGTATGCCAGCTCAGAAGGGATGTAGAGTTGCCATTTGGCGCCAACGTTCATCAGCTGCAGGGCTTCTACCCAGCCGGCAATTACTCCGTTTACGGGGAATTCTGCCGGTTCGTTGCGGCGAATGGAAGAGTCAAACACGGTTCCGTCAATCAGCCGTCCTTCGTAATGGCATTTTACGGTATCCGTTGCTTTGGGTTTGGCTCCTTTCCCTTCTTTCAACACTTTATACTGTAATCCGCTCTTTAAAGTATGAACTCCCTCTTTGGTTTTGTTTTCCGCCAGGAATTTTTCTCCGGCGGCTTTCGCGTTATTTCCTTTTTCGTTTTGTATTTTTTCAAAATAATCCTGCAGAATTTTATTGGCTTTGTCCGGATTGATTTCGGGCATTTTCCCTTCAAATACCGTTGCCATTGCATCGTTGAATACTTCTGCGTTGATTGTTTTTACTCCTGAGGATATCAGATTGCTTGCGATGCTAAGTCCGAGACAATAGCTTACTTGATCCAGATTATCGGTGTATTTCATTTAGTTGATGTTATTGTTTTTATTAAAAATCATGCAAAGATATAAGAAAACTGTGAACGAATAACTAAAATGTAAAAAATTGCCTGTTATCTGTTTTCTATTTTCCCGTCTTTCAGTCGTATTTGTCTGTCCGACATCTCAGCCAGCTCTGTGTCGTGGGTGACGATGACGAATGTTTGCCCCAGTTCCTGCCGTAGCGTAAAAAACAGGCGATGCAGTTCGTTTTTGGTTTGCGTGTCTAAGTTGCCGGACGGTTCATCCGCTAAAATTACTTTCGGATTATTGATGAGGGCGCGTGCTACGGATACCCGTTGCTGTTCTCCTCCCGAAAGCTCATTCGGTTTGTGAAAGATACGTTCTTTCAAACCCATAAGTTCCAATAATCCGATGGCTTTTTTTTCCGCGGCTTTTTTGTTGTCCCCTTTTATCCAAGCCGGAATGCACACATTTTCCAATGCTGTAAATTCCGGAAGAAGGTGGTGGAATTGAAAGACGAATCCGATATTGTTGTTGCGGAATGTGGCCAATTTGTTGGAGGAAAGGGAAGAGATGAGTATGTCATCAAACCACAATTCCCCTTTGTCCGGAGTGTCCAGTGTACCGATGATGTGGAGCAGGGTACTTTTACCGGCTCCGCTGGCACCGACGATAGTAACTATTTCTTTTTCGTTGACACAGAGGTTGATGCCTTTTAGAACCTGGAGTTCTCCGTAACTTTTCTGTATGTCTTTTATCCGGATCATAGATGAAAATGGCAAATGGTCTGGATTCCTTTCGGGAATGTTTAA
>ERZ778504.1233-NODE-1233-length-19575-cov-4.313678_pt1 | contig 19575 bp, 14 predicted proteins | sample MGYA00510046_ERZ778504 | MGnify/ENA primary metagenome ERZ778504 (study PRJEB29527, sample SAMN07138964) | mouse gut metagenome | material: feces | host: mouse | place: China:Nanjing | collected 2016-01-25 ...
AGGAAATTCAAAGCGTGATTAACAGCAGCAAACGAAGTGGTGATTTTAAGGGGCTTCGTATATATCTCCGTAAGTTATTGGCGGACATGCAGAATGATCATTACCTGTTAGCCGAGCTGTCGTCTGCCTGCTATCAATTAGGAAAGTATGATGAAGCACTCACCCATGCACATAAAGCGTATGACATCGCTCCTACAGACTATTGGGTAAGATATATCTATGGCTGTGCATTAACTGCAAACGACAAATTGGAAGAAGCGGCTGAATTGTTTGATTCCATCATAGCCTGCGATGTTATGTTTCTTGCAAATTATGAACACGGCGAGGGGAAAAGATGGGCTGACTCTTTATTGAATGACAGCCTATATATGAGGGCTGTTGTTTTTCAGCAAGAAGGCTGTAGTATTGAGGCTCGCGATATGTTCCTACGCCACAAGAGTCTTAGGAGGCGAGGGTTATACAGTGATTTCTCTATTCGTCAGGTTGATAATCATATTAGGACTTTGGATGTTAACATAAGCGATGGTAAGATGGATTATTCCATTTCTAAATATCGCCCTGAATTATATACCAAAGGCGATTATATTAAAAATGAATGGACATCTGTTTTAGATATTGGAAAGTCGTTTGATGACGGTGTTTTGACTTCCACCGAATATCTCAGAATTGAACAGTGCTATATAAATACAGCAATAGAATTGGCTCTAAAATCGAGGTGCTCTTATCTGATTATTGATTATCTCGAAGGTGAGCCGCATGACATTATACTTGAAACTGAAAAGAATCCTATTAACCGAAACTTAATTGATACAGCCAAGAATATCCGGCAAGGATTGAGAGTACATGTATCCCAATGTGCAGATTATCTAAGACTTTGTCTGCGTGAATGTTGCTATGTCAGATTTTCCAACCATGCACATAATTTCTATGTCGATTTCGGGTATGACTTCTATATGCATGTTCATACTGAACTGCCCAAGCTGCAAGTTGAAAACATTGTCAAAACAAATAATTTATTTATCAGACCATGAAACTGACCGACAAACGAGCAGGGATAATTGACCGATATTATATGCTTATATATGATGCATATTTTAAGAAGAAAGACCCAGCCCGCTTTGCGGCATGTCTATATATCGGTCGCTTGAAGGTATTCTTGTAAACGATGCAAGGTGGATAATAGGATGTACAAATGGCCTATAATAATGTTGTGTATATTTGTAGACAATGCGGACGAGATGCAATAATTGAGTAGAATAATTGCCGTTAAAGGCTGTTTTCATGCACGTTTGGGACATTTGTCGCATCCATTGTCGATTATTCTTCGTATATTTGCGATATTACAGATAATAGCTCATAAAAAAGCTGCGGGAAAGGATAAAACTCTCGGACCAATCGGCTTCACCCGATTCGATTTATTCACCTACCAAATCCGCAAACACTGACACTATGGCACGAGGAAAGCAGACCTGCAAGATACTGAAAGAGATACGTCGGCAGATTGCCGAGGCCAACGGCATAGAGTTCGCCACGTCGGAATGTCGCTACAAGGGCGACTGCCTCGGCACATGCCCCAAGTGCGAAGCCGAAGTGCGCGACCTTGAGCAGCAGCTCCGCGCCCGCTCCCTCGCCGGGAAAGCTATTGCCCTCGCCGGTATCTCGGCGGGTATGATTCTCATGTCGGGATGCAGCGGCACATCTTCTGACACTAACAATGCAGAGACACTGGAGGGCATTGTCATTAATCTCGAGGAGGAAGAAGATGCTGAGGAAAGTGAAGTGCGTGAGATATGGCTGGAATCTCAGGTAGACGTAAAACCAGAGTTCCCCGGCGGAGATGATGAGATGCGTAATTTCTTCGATGAATGTTGGCGTAAAGAAAAAGATGCAATCATCGGCAGTGCCAAGATAGGTTACACCGTGAATTTCAAAGGGGAAATAGAAAATCCCGAGATTATCGAAGGTGACACCTTACTTGGCGAACAGCTCATACGTATTATAAACCAATTCCCCAATCATACTCCGGGACAGAGAAACGGCAAGCCCGTTGATGTATATAAGACGTTTTCATTCTCATTGTCTCTACAAATCGGGGTAGATACAATTAAATGAATACCCGTGAGGCTTCCAAAGAGTTTATACCCGAATAGGCTGCTGACATAACCTCATGTCTGGATCCCGTAATCACAGTTCACAAAAGAGTACAGGCAGATCTAACGGAGCTATATATGCGGTTGAGGCTCTGAAATTGGCTCCATGTGGATTGTGACAATGGAATTTTCGCCAAACTGGCTTTTTATGGCCCGTTCAGCCCGCGATGCAAGAGCATGGGCTTCCGACAGGCTCATGCCGCCATCCATCTTGACGTGCATGTCGGCCGCAATGGTGCAACCGATGCGGCGAGTGCGGAGATTGTGCACGTTTTTGATACCGTCAATCGACATCACAAGTGTTCTGATTTCACGTTCCTGGCTATCGGGCAGCGACGCCTCAAGCAATTCGCTCACCGAAGGACGAATAATATCATAACCGCTTTTGATAATAAACATGCTCACCATCACCGCAGCCAACGGGTCGAGAATACGCCACTGCTCTCCGAGAAACATTGCTCCGGCTATACCGACCAAAGTGCCTCCCGACGAAATGGCGTCGCTGCGATGATGCCATGCATTGGCTATCACAGCCTGTGACTCGGTAGCCCGACCCACCTTGACCGTATAACGGTAAAGCCACTCCTTTGATGCTATCGACAAAACGGCTACAATCAGAGCCACCATGCGAGGACGCGGAAGCAGTTCGCCGTTAAAACTACGTACAACCTGCTCTATGCCGCTTATCAGCAGTCCTATTCCGGCCATGGCAAGTATACAACCTATAATCAGCGTGGCAAGTGTCTCGTATTTTCCATGACCATAATCGTGACCTTTGTCGGAGGGCAATCCGGCTATCCTGACAAATATAAGCACTATCGCATCAGTGACAAAGTCGCTGAGCGAATGAACGGCATCGGCAACCATCGCCGAACTGCGTCCGATGATTCCGGCAACAAGTTTCAATACTATAAGCAGGGCATTTACAACAGTCCCTATCAATGTCACTTTATAAATCTCCTTCTCTCGCGATGTCATACTTCACAATAAATAGTCCACAAAATTATAAACATTCTATGACTTATTTTTGTTTCCCGGCCATGAAATTTTCAAGAAAAAGCCGCAAGAGAGACACAAGCCTTTAATCCTCGACTGACTAAAGACGTGTGTCTCTCTTGCGGCTTTTGCCGTTATTTATTTCTTATCACTTGCCGCTCGGACGGCCGCCCTGACGACCACCCTGACGGTCCTTACGCGCGGGCAGAGGCTTGGCATCCTCAGTGAGTTTGAGCTCCGATCCGTTTGAAAGCTCCACTTCATATCCGCCACGCTTGCGCGATATTTCCACGATGGTCTGACCTTTAAAGTTGGTATCGACATATTTCACGATAGCCGAAGGGATAATTTCGGAGGGTACAGCCGTGCCGCGGGCGGCCTTGACTTCCTTCCACTGTCCGTCCGACATGAAGTCAATCTCGGCTCCGCTCACAAGGTCTACCTCATACTCGGTGCCGCGACGGCCATTGTCCTTCTCGGCCTTTTTCACCTGGTCCTTGGGAAAATACTTGGTGATAAAGGCCTGAGCCGCCTTGGGAAGTTCAGACTGATTGATCGGTGAGCCGGCATACATGGCCGAACTTACAGATGCTGCGATTGCCACGAGCATCAGTGTCATGAATTTTTTCATCGTTTTTGTTTGTTTATTTGGGTTGAAAAATATTACTGAGATTATTGAACGCCTGGATGTATTTGCGCCCTACGGGGATGGGGCGAGGATGATTGCGCAGATAGATTGTGCGGTTGGAAAACCGCTCGATGGCGGCGGTCGATACTATATATGAGCGATGTACCCTCACAAATCTGTCGGACGGCAACACTGACTCCATCTCTTTCATCGTAATCTGTGACATCAGCATCGGTATGTCCTTACGGTAGACCTTCACGTAATTGTCCATCGCTTCGATTAGTATTATGTCTTTGAGACCGACTATTACAGTCTTGTGCTCCGCTTTCAGAGTCAGACTGCCGAGGTCATCGTCCTGCCATGCAGGACGGATAAATTTCCCGGCTTTCTCCATAGCCCGTTCAAACCGGGGATAGAAAATAGGCTTGTGGAGAAAATCGACAGCATCGACATTAAAGCCGTCGAGCGCGTATTGCGAAAATGCAGTCGTGAATATCAGACATGTGCCTTGAGGCAGCTCGGCGGCCAGCTCAATGCCGTTGTGAGAGTTCATCTCTATGTCCAGAAACACTATATCGGGCCGCGTGGCACGCACACATTCCATACCCGAGACGGGCGATGTGAAACACTGAAGCTCGACATCGCCATAACGCTTGCAGTATTCCTCGATTATGCTCAGAGCTATCGGCTCGTCATCTATGGCTACACACTTGATCATCTGGTCAGTTCTATGCTTAATTTTACTTGATAAAAGGTGCCGTCATTGTCTATGTTTATCTTATGGGCTGACGGATACAACAGTTCGAGCCGTCTACGGCAATTCTCAATGCCCATATGTTCGCCTATGCGCCTTACGGGAAATATGCGATTGCGAGTGGCAAATTCGAGCCGTCCGTCACACTCCCTCAACACGATGGAGATGACACTCTTCTCCACCGGCGAGACTCCGTGTTTGAAACAGTTCTCGACAAAAGTCACAAGAAGCATCGGCGGCACTTTAAGGTCGTCATGGGCCACATCAATGTCGAGCGACACTTCGGTCATTTCGTTAAGCCGTAGCGACTGAAGGCCAACGTATTGCCTGATGTAATCGGCCTCGTCGGACAGCGGCACAAGATCACGCTGCGAAGTGGTGTGGACATAGCGCATCATGGATATAAACTTCTCAAGCGACTCCAGAGCCTTTTCATTATGCGTTAGAAACAGCCCGTAGAGCGAGTTGAGTGTATTAAACATGAAGTGGGGCTTTATCTGAGCCTTGTAGAGAGCTATCTCAGCCTTTTCGCGCTCCGCTTCCACTGCACGACGCCTGGCCTTCTGAAGATTGGCCTGAGTCAGCAGTCCGACTGCAAAACTGAATGCCTCGACTATCATGAATAGCGACCACACGGCTTGCTGATACTGCTGAATGTTGGGAAACACTCTTGTGATGCCGACATCATGTATATTGGGCTTGGGATTGTAGAGACTGACTTGGGCGAGTGCGAAAGTGCCCGCTGCCGACACCAGTATCATAACAATGCCGAACGCAATGAAGCGTCCTCCGCGAAACAATGCCGGGACCGTCAGAAAACGGTTGAAGAAATATACAGCATACAACCACACGCCCACGGTAAAAATATACCAGGGGAAGTTGTGATACCATCGCTCGATAGGAAAAATCATTGCCATGACCGGCAATACGATTATGTAGAAAGCGAGGTCGATATATAGCGATACATTCTTCATTCGTCCTGTGACACCTGATTGCGGATACAAAGTTAAATATTTTATAATTAGCGTCCTACAACACCCTGAGTCGTTAACCATCACTCAAGAGCAGTTGGCCAATATATGATAGACGGCTGTATTGCCAAAAGGTTTAATCATGTAATTTTGCTCCAAAAAACATAACGTGTAATGACAGTAAAGACATTCATCGACCGCCCTATTCTGGCCGGAGTCATATCAGTGCTCATAGTAATCCTCGGAGTAATCGGACTGGTGCAATTACCTATCGAACAATTCCCCAACATCGCTCCTCCGACAGTAAGAGTATCCGCATCCTACACGGGAGCCAATGCCGAGACTGTGCTCAAGAGTGTGATAGTGCCGCTTGAGGAGTCACTCAACGGAGTTGAGGATATGATGTATATGACATCGACAGCCACCAATACCGGCACCGCCTCGATAACCATCTATTTCAAGCAGGGGACCGATGCCGACATGGCGGTGGTGAATGTTCAGAACCGTGTGGCGTCGGCCCAGGGACTCCTCCCGGCCGAAGTGACCAAAAGCGGTGTCACCGTACGCAAACGTCAGAACAGTACGCTCAAATCCATCACCCTCTATAGTCCCGACGACTCATTCGACGCGAGTTTTCTCACCAACTACATGAAAATCAACATCGAGCCGCAGATCTCACGTATCGCAGGCGTAGGCGAGGTCAACATATTCAGTGCCGAATATGCCATGCGCATATGGCTTGATCCCGCAAAAATGTCACAGTATGGACTCACTCCGGCCGATATCAACCAGGTGCTCGCCCAACAGAACCTCGAATCACCGACAGGCACACTCGGAGCCGAGTCGATGAACACGTTTCAATACGTTCTAAAATATCGCGGACGCTATGAAGAAGCCACCGACTACGAAAACATGGTAATCAAAGCCCTCCCCGACGGCAACCTTCTTCGGCTCAAAGACGTGGCAACCGTCGAACTCGGATCGGTCAACTATGCAATGCTCAGCGAGACCTCGGGCCATCCGGGAGCAAACGCAATGATAGCCCAGACAGCAGGCTCCAACGCCAACGAAGTCATCACCGAAATCGACAAGACCCTTGAGGACATACGCGGCAAGCTGCCTCCCGGCATGGTGCTGACCGACATATCAAGCACCAAAGATTTTCTCGACGCATCTATCGGCAAAGTAATCGAGACTCTTGTCATAGCTTTGATACTGGTAGTGCTGATAGTCTATCTATTTCTACACGATCTGCGCGCCACCCTCATCCCAGCCCTGTCGATTATGGTATCGCTCACCGGCACATTCGCTTTCATTTACGCGGTAGGGTTTACACTCAATATGCTCACACTGTTTGCACTCGTACTCGTCATCGGCACTGTGGTCGATGACTCGGTGGTGGTAGTCGAAGCCGTACAAGCCAAATTTGACAGCGGCCACAAAGACCCTTATCAGGCTACAGTCTCGGCTATGGGCGGACTCTCGGCCGCACTCATCACTACGACAGTGGTGTTCATGGCCGTCTTTATACCCATATGTTTTATGGGAGGGACATCCGGAACGTTCTACACGCAGTTTGGTCTCACAATGGCTGTGGCGGTGGGCATCTCGCTCATCAACGCCATGACGCTATGCCCGGCCCTCAGCGCGCTGCTCATGCGTCCGGCCAAAGAGGACGGCAGACGGCACGGATTTGTGAAACGATTCCATTATGCTTTCGACCGTTCGTTTGCCACCGTGACCGGACAATACCGCAGCGGCGTTATGTTTCTGTTTCGTTTCCGCTGGATAGTCCTGACTCTGTTTCTGCTCTCGGGAGGCGCGCTGGTGTGGCTTGTATCAACCACCAAGACAGGACTTGTGCCACAGGAGGACATGGGCACAATCAGTCTAAATGTCCAGGTAGCTCCAGGCAGCAATCTTGCCGAGACAAGCGAGATTATGGACCGTATAGAGGACGCGATCAAGGATATTCCCGACATCTACATCTATTCGCGCGTGACCGGTAAAAATGCCCGTCACGACCAATCGGCATCAGCCGGCTCATTCAACATACGTCTGCGCGACTGGAGCGAGCGCAAAGGCTCAGGCCACGACATCAATGCAATAATACGAGAGATCTATAAACGCACTGAAGGCATATCGTCGGCACAGGTGCGTGCCTCTCAGTCGCCAATGATATCGGGCTACGGCACAGGCAGCGGCTTTGAGCTTTATGTGCAGGACCGCTCGGGAAAGACTACCGACGAGCTTCTGCAAGTGACACGCGAGTTTATCGACTCGCTCAACTCCCGACCCGAAATCTCGCGGGCCTACACCACTTTCGACACCAAGTATCCCCAGTACATGGTAGAGGTCGATGCTGCGAAATGCCTCAGGATGAATGTCTCTCCGTCAGATGTGTTGTCGACTCTTGCCGGATATGTCGGCGGCAGTTATTCGTCAAACCTCAACCGATTCACCAAGCTCTATCGAGTAATGGTTCAGGCCACACCCGAGGCCCGGCTCGACACCGAGTCACTCAAAAGCATGTATGTACGCACCGGCGACGGAGAGATGGCACCGCTTGACAATTTCATTACACTCACGCGGGTCTACGGCTCGGAAAGTCTATCGAGATTCAATCTGTTTCCGGCTATTTCGGTGTTTGGCGAGCAGGGCGACGGCTACAGCTCAGGCGAAGCCATCAACGCTATCAAGGAAGTTGCCGACCAATACCTGCCCACAGGCTATGGCTATGAATTTGGCGGCATGTCGCGTGAGGAATCCTCGGCCGGCAACACTACAGTAATAGTGTTCAGCATATGCCTCGCATTTATCTATCTCATCTTATGCGCACTCTATGAAAGCATTACGATACCTCTGGCAGTAATCGCAGCCGTACCCATGGGTCTGGCCGGATGTTTCATATTCGCCCGCTGGTGGGGCATTGAAAACAACATCTACATGCAGATAGGCCTTATCATGCTCATAGGTCTGCTGGCAAAAACCGCCATACTGCTCACTGAATATGCCACCGCCCGCCGCAAAGAGGGCATGGGACTCATTGCTGCAGCCATATCTGCGGCCAAAGCCCGCTTCCGTCCCATCATCATGACCTCGGCAACGATGGTATTCGGCATGCTTCCTCTTATGTTTGCATCGGGTGTAGGAGCCAACGGTAATATTTCGGTCGGAGTCGGGACTGTAGGCGGACTGCTCTTCGGCACATTGGCTCTGCTGTTTATGGTACCAGTATTCTTCGTTGTATTCCAATACATACACGAACGTATCATGCCCAAGAGAACACGTGGACAGGTAGACATACCAAGCTCGAACCATGGTAATTGACGAGAATACAGGGCGTGGAAGGACTGACTTTTTCATGACTTGCGGTGTATAATTATGCTGCAAAGTTACACATCGGTTATCCCTAAACAGTGCGATAATATCATTAATTATTTTCGATGAATCTCGGTCCGACATGCCCACATCCACCTCGACGTTTACCCGTCAAAGCGTGCAGTTTGCCACTTTTATATATTTCACAGCCGCCGATACACCATTGCATATCAACAATATACGTATACAATACTCATTAATAGGTATTTTTTGACGAGCATAAACTTCCGACCTTTGCACTGCTAAAACAATAAAAAAGGTATGACATCTCGGAAAAAGTATTTTTTCAGTATAATCACTCTTCTGACTATCGCAATCTCCACATTCGCCGCAGGAAAACCGGGAATGATCTCAGGTAAAGTGCTATCGACCGACGGTGAACCGATCGACTTTGCCACCGTATTTCTGAAAGGGACATCATACACATGTTCCACCGATGAGAAAGGACTTTATCACCTTTCTGCTCCTGCCGGAGATTACACGATAGTATACACATCCGTAGGATTTGACAAAAAAGAATTTAAAGTAAACCTCAAAGCAGGTGAACGAGACAAAATGGTGGTCAAACTCAAACCATCGACCAATCTCGGTGAAGTAATCGTGGTCGGCAATCAGCTCAGCAAAGTGAAAAACTCAGCTTTCAATGCCACAGCCATCAATACCCGTGAACTCACCAACACCACCAAGACTCTCAGCGAAGCCTTGGCCAAAGCTCCGGGCATGAAGATACGCGAGAGCGGAGGCGTAGGGTCTGACATGGCTGTGACAATGGACGGCTTCAGCGGCAAGCATGTCAAAGTGTTTATCGACGGTGTGCCGCAGGAAGGCGTAGGAAGCTCGTTCGGGCTCAATAATATCCCGGTCAACTTTGCCGACCGCATAGAGATTTACCGCGGAGTCGTGCCTGTAGGGTTCGGAGCCGATGCCATCGGCGGCATCATCAATATCGTAACACCACGACGCCAACGCAAATGGTTTATGGACGCATCTTATTCCTATGGTTCGTTCAACACCCACAAGTCATATGTCAACTTTGGCCAGACTCTCCGTAACGGCTTTAAATACGAGATAAACGCATTTCAGAACTATTCCGACAACAACTACAAGGTAGATGTGCCCGTCGAAGACTTTACCACCGGCTCACTCGACACCAAGACTTTGTATCGTGTAAATCGCTTCAATGACAAATATCATAATGAGGCTGTGATGGCTAAACTCGGTTTTGTCAACAAGAGCTGGGCCGACCGCATACTAATGGGCATCAACTATTCTCACATGTATCAGGAAGTGCAGACCGGTGTGCGACAAAAAATCGTATTCGGACAGAAACATCGTCACGGCAATACGCTCATGGGGTCGCTGGAATACAGCAAGCGCAACCTTCTCACACAAGGACTTGATGTGTCGTTCAACGCTAACTACAACCGCAACCTCAACACCAATGTCGACACCGCAGCCGTAAGATACAACTGGCTTGGCGAGACTATTCCCATCAGCTCGCCCGGCGAACAGTCCAACCAGCTCTCCGAAGCATGCAACAACAACTGGACTGCGACATTCACTGCCAACTACCGCCTCGGAAGGCACCACATGTTCACGCTCAACAATGTGTTCAACACATTCAACCGCTCCAACCGCAACCTCCTTACCACGCCACCGAGCGAAGATGAGTTTGCAAAGGTCACAAGCAAAAACATTGTAGGTCTTTCCTATCGCTACACGCCTGTCCGACAGGTGAGTCTCTCGGCTTTCGGCAAACAATATCACCAATATGTATCGGGCCCGGTCGCCACGACATCAGCCCAGGACGAATATACCGTTGCCTCACGCACTGTCGATTATTTAGGATATGGAGTGGCCGGCACATGGTTCATGCCGCTCGGATTTCAGCTCAAAGCCTCATATGAGAAAGCCTATCGTCTGCCGACCATCGAAGAAATATTCGGTGACGAAGACCTTGAGATGGGCGAGATGGACATCAAGCCGGAGTCAAGCAACAACATCAACCTCAATCTCAGCTATGACGCCACTTTTGGCAGCCATACAGTGTATGTGGAATCGGGTCTGATCTATCGCGATACCCGCGACTACATACAGCGCAACATCGCATCGCTCTCAGGCGGAAAATTTGCCGCGACCTATATAAATTACGGCAAAGTCAAGACCACCGGAGTAAACGTGTCGGCCCGCTACAGCTTCTCCAAATGGGTGAGTCTCGGCGGAAACCTCACCTACATGAACGTACGTGACAAATGCCGCACGATGCCCAACACCACCGCGGCCAATCTATCCTACGGTCAGCGCATGCCCAATCTGCCCTACTTCTTCGCCGACTCCGACATCAACTTCTATTGGATAGGTCTCGGTCGCAAGACCAATACTCTGACAGTCACGTATGACAACCAATACACCCGCAAGTTCTGCTACTATTCGTCAATCATCGGATCAAACAGCGATGAGTATATGATACCCGACCAGTTTGCCCACAATCTGACATTTACCTACAGCATCCGCAGCGGTCGCTACAATATATCGCTGGAGTGTCGCAACTTCACCGACGCCAAGCTCTATGACAACTTCAGTCTCCAGAAAGCAGGACGCGCATTTTATGGCAAATTCAGAATATATTTCGGAAATTAATAATTAACAAAATCATAAATCACCCAATGAAAAAACAGTTTGTATGGGCATGTGCCCTTGCCGTGTCGGCCTCTGCGCTGACAGCCTGCTCCGATGACAATGACAACGCCGGCAGCAATGACTACAACGGTGCCTCATGCGGTCCGCAGTTTGTCATCGCTACTACCGTAAGCGCGTCGGGCAACTCCTCTTACGTACTTCTCTCCGCGCCCTCGCTTGATGAAGGCAGCGTGTCGCCTATCAATAACGGATGTACCAATTCGGGAGCCACTCAGTGGGTGTATAACGGAGACTATGTGTATGGCCTGCAATATCGTCAGGGTAACGATGGTGCGACACAGCGATTCGCTCTCCGGCCCGACGGTAAAATCGAAGCCGACTCAAGAGAATTTTTCATCTCACGTTTCTCATCCTACGGCATAGCCGGCGACAACATTTTCACGATGTCGACCGCCGATGGCCTCTCTGAATATGCCGATGCCAACGGCTATGTTCCCAAGACTCTGACGTTCACTCGCCTCGACTGCGAGAACGGCACATCGACTTCCAACGTCAATACCGGCAACCGCTATTCGGTAGAGAACTATGTAGGCACAGGTGAATACGTGACCGTGTGCGGTCTTGAGCCTGTCGGTTCGCGTATCTTTGCAGGAATCGTTCCCATGGGTCTCAGCCAGTACGGCTATGCCGACGGCAACGGCAAATGGCTCCGCAGCGAAGAGTATCGCGACCTTGTAACAACTGCTGACGGTGGCTCCGGCGGAGGCTCTTACAAAAAAGGAGAACTCTCCGGCACACAGTATCCCGACAGATGTTATGTTGCCATCTATGACAATAACGATCTGCTCAACCCAACCATCGCGATGACTGAAAAAATCAGCTCGCCTGCTGGACGTTACCGTTCACAGTATTATCAGTCGGTATGGGCCGACGACAAGGGTGATGTGTACGTATTCTCACCCAGCTATGCCAAGACCATGACCTCCGACCTGCAGAAAGCCACAGTGAATGCCGGTGTGGCACGCATTCCCAACGGTGCCAACGATTTTGACGATTATTACTGCGATATCGAGAGCCTCTCGGGCGGCTACTCATTCCTGCGCAACTGGTATATCAGCGACAGCTACTTCCTCATGCAGATGTATGACAAAAAACTGAACGCAGGCGGCACCCTGACAGCCCTCTCGCTTGCCATCTTCGACGCTGAGGCCAAGACTCTGAAATATGTCGACATGCCTGACAACGTATCGGCTATAGGCAAGACCATCTATGCCCACAACGGATATGTCTACATCCCCATCAGCTTCACCGAGGGTTATCCCGTAATTTATCGCATCGACCCGAGGACCGCTGTGGCCACCAAGGGACTGACTGTCGAAGTGACTTCAATCGAGGGCATCGGTCTTCTCAATCCGATTGACTGATAAAGCGACAAAAGATATATGAAACTGTTCAGAAAACTCCATCTGTGGCTGTCGGTACCATTTGGCATCTTCATCACACTGATATGCTTCTCGGGCGGCATGCTCATTTTCGAGCAGGAGATCACCAGAGCTGCAAAAAGCGATGTATATTATGTGGCGTCAGTCGGCGAGACCACTATCCCTATGGAAGAACTCATGGAGACTGTCAAAGCCACCCTGCCCGACAGTGTTTCCATCACAGGCGTCACAGTATTTTCCGATCCGGAACGCACCTACCAGGTAGCACTCTCCAAACCCCGTCGCGCGTCACTGTTCATCGACCAGTATTCCGGAGAAATCACCGGCCGCTATGAACGTCTCGGATTTTTCTCCTTCATGTTCAAGATGCATCGCTGGCTTCTTGACAGTGCCAATCCCCACGGAGACGGGCTGAAGATAGGCAAGCTCCTTGTAGGCATCTCGACCATCATCTTTGTCATCGCACTTATCACCGGTATAGTGCTTTGGTGGCCACGTGCACGCCACAATTTCAAGCACAGCATGTCTATATCCCTATCCAACGGCTGGAAAGGCTTCTGGAAAAGTCTGCATGTGGCAGGCGGTATGTACGCGCTGATATTCGTGCTCGCGATGGCTCTAACCGGCCTCACCTATTCGTTCGGCTGGTATCGCACGGCCTTCTATGCCGTTTGCGGTGTGGAGCATACGCCTCGCAATTTCGGGCAAAGCACTCCCACAACCGAAGGCAAAAAGGAGAGTCGTGGCAATCGTGGCGGACGAGGTGAAGGGCGTGGCAATCGTGGCGAAGGTCGTGGCCATGGAGGTCGCGGCGGCCATAAACGCTCCGAGTTTGGACGCTGGCAGCAGGTGTATGACGAACTTAAAGCCAAGAATCCCGATGCTCCCCAGATTACAGTCGGGCCGGAGACCGCTTCAGTAACCATCGGCAATTATGGCAATCCGCGTGCGGCCGACCGTTATGAGTTCAACCGCCGCACAGGCGAGCTGACGCTCTCCGCTCCTTATGCATCTGCCGTTGAGGCCGACAAACTGCGTGGATGGATTTACTCCATCCACACCGGAAGTCTCGGCGGATTTGTCACCCGTCTGCTATGGCTGCTCGGCTCTCTGCTGGGCGCATCGCTTCCGCTCACCGGCTATTATCTTTGGATCAAGCACATGGGCAAGAAAAAAGACGGCCACCATCCTCATGTCCGGGCATAGACTTCATGCATAAAAGGATAGATTAGATTGGAATATAGTAGTTGTCACTTCATCTTTGTGACAACTGCTATATTTTTTCTCTCACGCCACCGGCACGGCTGAGGCTGAACAGTCCGGCCACGATGGCAAAGCCCAGAGCAGCATACAGACACACGCGCACCGATGTTACCACACCCGTCGTCATAGCAAATACAATGGTGACAAAAGTCGCACCCAACGTCTGCCCGACAAGACGGGCGGTACTCTGCATGCCGCCCGCACCGCCGGTACGATGTACAGGGGTGGCCATAACCATTACGATATTGTTAGGAGTCTGAAACAGGCCGAATCCAATGCCACACACGGCCATGCGCCACGCGATATTCCACTCGGCTGTCCCCGACGATGGCGCGGAAATCAGCAACACCACTCCGGCCGCATAGACAGCCATGCCGCATGCAGCAGTGATTCCGGCATTATGACGCTCGACATAACGGGCGGCCAACGGCGATACTATCATTGTAGCCAACGGCCACGGCGTCATAAGCAGCCCCGTAGTTATTTCCGAAAACCCATAACTGTTGAGAAACATAAACGGCAACGCAATCATCGCCAGATTCTGGGCTATGAACGAGCACACTGACGTGTAGATGCTCAGCGAATAGAGCCTTATCCTAAACAGGTCGACCGGCAACATCGGAGACTCCATGCCAAGCTGACGGCGCACATAGAAAATACCTGTCACAACTCCGACTGCCAGCATACACGCATTGACCGTCACATCTCTTTTTCGGGCAAAATTACCGACCGACAGAAATATCAGCCCGAACACTATGACATTGAGTATCGCACTCACCCAATCATAATGTCCGCAATGTTCTCTTGGCGGATTGGACGGCAATAGCTTCTTGCCAAGAATAAATGCCACAAGTCCAAAAGGCACGTTTATTAGAAAAAGCCAATGCCACGACGCGACTGAAAGTACAGCTCCGGCTATGGTAGGTCCGGCTGCGGTAGCTATAGCGATGACCATGGCATTGAGAGCCAGCCCGCGGCCAAGCACCTCGCGCGGATATATGAGCCGTGTAAGGGCTATATTCACACCCATGACACTTGCGGCCCCTACCCCTTGCAATGCTCTGGCGGCTACAATCATGGCAAACGACCCGGATAATGCGCACAACACTGACGAAATCGTAAAGACCAGCACGCCGACCATGAAACACCGACGATAGCTGTATCGGTCGCCAAACGATGACATCGGCAGCAAAAGCATGGTAATGACCAACTGATAGACTGTGACAATCCATACGGCATCCGAGTCGGATATGCCAAACTTATCAGCCATAACCGGCAGCGCGACATTGACCACCGTGACATCCAGCACAGTCATCACAAGGACTATCAGCACAGCGATGACAGCCACATAATTTCTTATAGAAAACTTAACAGCAGACATATGTCATTTCTTTCTTAACCGTATATTTTGAAAAACGTGATTGCTTATTTAAGTAATAAGATACATATACTTAAAAAAGTTTAATTTCACCCGTAAACAATACGTTTATCATGGTAAAATACATTAATTAACCCGATACCGGCAATAAAAAATATCAGCAAATCGATTGCAATATGGCCGTCAAACTATTAAATTTGCAAAATAATACCTCCAATAACATCAACCTATGCAAAAAAAATGCGGATGGCAATCGAACACGGACTTAAAAATATGACTCTCCGGCAACTGTGGGAACTGTTCCCGATAGTGCTGACACCACATCAGGCTCAATGGAAGAAATGGGCCGAAGAGGAGCGTGTAAGCCTTTACCGATTGTTGTCCGGCATCTCGCCGTTAACAGTCACTCATATCGGCAGTACAGCTATCGAGGGGATTCATGCCAAGCCAATCATCGACCTCCTTGTCGAAATTACTGTCAATCATGATTGGGAGAATGTCAGGACTCGTATGGAGTCGGCTGGATATATATGTATGTCAGCATCTATCGGCAGAATGAGTTTCAACAAAGGTTACACACCAGACGGATATGCCGACAGAGTGTTCCACATCCACGTCCGTGCTTGCGGAGATAACGATGAAATCTATTTTCGTGACTATCTGAGGAGCCATCCCGAGACGGCTCGGGAATATGAGATGCTCAAACTAAGTCTACTGCCCAAATACAAGAATGACCGTGACGCATATACTGCGGCAAAATCAGACTTTGTAACCCGCATCACATCCATTGCAAAAAATCGCAACAATAATCATGCTAATGAACCTAATATCACGAATGGCTTAACTAAGATGAAAAAAATCATTATAATCGGTTGTCCCGGGGCCGGCAAGAGTACTTTTGCAAGGAAACTTTCGGCCAAGACAGGGCTTCCGCTGCACTATCTGGATATGATATGGCATTTGCCTGACCGTACCACATTGAGCAGGGAACAATTTGTCACACAGATTGAAAAGATTATGGCCGGAAATGAGTGGATTATTGACGGCAACTATCTTCATACGATGCCACGAAGGCTCGAATGTTGTGACACAGTCGTTTTCTTCGACCTGCCGTTGGCTGTATGTCTCGCAGGCGCGGAGGAACGCATAGGTAAGTCGAGGGAGGATATGCCGTGGACCGACGACAAACTGGATGCCGGATTTCGTCAATGGATTATTGATTTTCCATCACAGCAACTGCCGGTTATTCGCGATCTGCTCTCAGAACACAGGCAAAGACTCAACATCATCGTGTTTCACACAAGAGATGAAGCCGATGCTTTTATTGATTCGATCCATTAAAAAAATGAGTAACAACCAATCTGAAAACGCATAAGATACAACCATCACATCCATCAAAAATGAATAATCAAAGCGGCAAAGGGTGTTGCAGATGCAGCATAGGAAATTCAGAGATTTTAAAAGATAGTTGCCAAAAATATTTATTTTTGCAGAACCTAAGTTATGAATATCAATAATTAATGCCTGCCGATGAATACACAACATGTGCTTATTACTGAGAATGGCGAGCAAAGGACCTCAAATGTGACATACGAACGCATATTCAATGCCTTGTACAACATCAAGTCCAACGAATATGTCACTCTGGAAAAGTGCCTTCCTGTCAAAATCATCCGGGAGGCCGAGGCTTTTGCCATGACATTCTATAAAGATTCGCGCTTCGCCGTATATTTCAGAGTACGGAAAACCGTGTTGCGAATGTGCAAAAACGGGATTGATTGCGAAAAAGCCATTGGCATGATGTGCGACTTCTTCCACTCGGCCAAATTGCCCGACATGACCGACTGGGTATGCGAGGAGCTGAGCCCCGAGCCAGAAAAAACATCGACAAGCCTTATGGTAGATGGCCAGGAATTCCGACATTTTGACTTTTCCGATGTCATGGCCGCACTTGAGAATATACGCGACGGCGTGTCGCGGTGGCTTAACTATACCATCTCCGGCGACAATGGCGGATACATGACCGTACGCCGGTATGAAAAGTCTGACGCTACCACCGCCTATAAAGTCGAATGGGTCAGATGGAACGATTCAGAGCCGACAGGATGTCGCGGGGTCATTACCGACTTCGCGGCCTTACGCGGATGGCTGTGGGAACTCGCGCTCAGTCATGAGTATCCCGCCCCAGGACCGCAATGGACAAATTTTGATGTCAACGATCATTTTCAGAGATTAGTATTCCGATTTTTAGACGAAGACGATGAACGGTAAATACAGCCTGCCTGTCGTGAAGGCAGTTGATCTTATATGGACAAGTTTTGACCGCGAGGAGATACATCGCGGCTATGCGATGCTTATGCAGGCGGCACAGCAAGGTGACGCCGATGCGTTGTGCTTCATTGCACGCTGCTTCATGGGCGAAGAATACGTGTGGAGCGGAGCCGGCTTCGCCACCGACGATGCCAATGCCTCTATGCTGATGCAGAAAAGCGCGCTGATGGGGAGTGCCACCGGTGTGCTTTGTGCAGTGAGAAGCGGCAACTTCACCCCCGCCGTGCAGCGCGGCATGCCTTTTGCCTCATTCAAGGAGGCTTTTGACGAGATACTCGGGCAGGCCGAGCGTGGCAATGCTTTTTGTTGCTACATGATAGGCAACGTCTATTTCTGGGGCGACTATCTGCTCGTGGAACCCGAGCTTGCCAAGAAATTCAAGAATGAAAACAAATATAATGCCTGGGCCTATCCGATAGCCAAAGAATGGTATGAACGTAGCTTCCGGGGACGAGTATGTGCCGGCTGGGGCAACTACTGCGACATACGCAAATCGGGATTATGCAGCATCAAGCAGGATGTCTACGAGGCTTATTTCAGCGCGCTTGCTGAAATATCGCCTGTAATATGCAACAACTACGGATTTTATCTCGAGACCGAAAAGAATAATCCCGAAGCCGGTCTTACTTACTATGCCAAGGCAGCCATGCGTGGTGACATGCAGGGTGCTTATAATGCCGGTCTGGACTATGACCAGGGAGTCGGCGTGCAGCAGGACATCGACACAGCTTTCGATTTTTACGAACTGGCCGCTTTCGGAAATCATCCCGGCGGACAGTGGCAGGTGGGCTATTACCATTTCCACGGCTGGGGTAAAGTCGAACAGGATTACGCCAAAGCGGCCGACTGGTTTGAAAAAGCATACACCAATCCCAAATGCAAGGGCAGAAACAAACTGCAGTCAGCAGCCTATCTCGGCATCTGCTGCCAGGAGGGGCTCGGCGTAGTGCAGGACGATGACGCGGCTCTGGAATATCTCCTGGAGGCCGAAGAAGGCATCGACGACTTGTGGGAACCAATAAACGGGATGGTGCTCAACGCTCTTGGAGTAGCCTATGCTTTCGGCCGTGGCACGGAGGAAGACGAAGAGCTGGCTTACCAATATTTTGAAGACGCAGCAAAGCTCGGATCGGAGGAAGCCCGGAAACATCTCAAGGACATGAACTTTTCCAATTCGGACGAAAATGATAAATCCCGCAACAATAAAAAAGAGATAGACCCATTCTATCTAAGCCTGACGAAAAAAATCATAGATGCCACAACCAAAGACATGCAGGAGATACTCTCACAGGTGGGTGACGAGCATATCTACGCGGCTGCATTGGTCACCGACAGCAATTGTGTCACTCTATTTCTCGCCGTCAACACCATAGAGTATCTGGCAGCCAATGATGACCCGGACAGCGAAACCCAATGGATGCCTGACGAATGGGGATATTCCGATGCCGACAACAGCCAACTGTCAAAACTCAGCAAATCGCTTTGGCTGCATTACAGCAACCTTCCGGGCGAAAAATTCTTCATCGATGCGGTAATATCAGCCATGAAACAGCTCAGGGACACAGGTGCCTTTGGGAAACACACCGGCGGGATGACTTGTTTCGTCTCCATGTCGGACGATGACAACACCGAAAGCATTGA
>ERZ778504.1246-NODE-1246-length-19474-cov-4.264947_pt1 | contig 19474 bp, 16 predicted proteins | sample MGYA00510046_ERZ778504 | MGnify/ENA primary metagenome ERZ778504 (study PRJEB29527, sample SAMN07138964) | mouse gut metagenome | material: feces | host: mouse | place: China:Nanjing | collected 2016-01-25 ...
ATTTTTTAACTCGGATAGTTTTTTAACAATTCAACCGGGTTTTGCTGCTGATCCGTAATATTTTGCTCTGTTTTCAGCATATATAGCTCTATTGCTTTTCTTTTCGGAGTCCATGGCTAATTTTTTTGGGGTATCGTTTGGGTATCGTTTATAGGCTCAAAAGTACGACAGTTTAACCGCCAAACGCAAATATTTAACTAAGTTTAACATAACAAGGGTGATAATCAATCAGATACACGATTGATTATCACCCTTTTAGCTGGAGCCGCAAGCCAGGCTCGAACTGGCGACCTTTTCGTTACGAATGAAATGCTCTACCGACTGAGCTATTGCGGCTTAATGGCTTTTGCGGTGCAAAGTTAAGAATAATTTCTTAATTTTGACACCGTTTTGCCATATATTTTTATGTGGTAGCTTGTTTTTTTTGTCTATTTGGATGATGAGACTTCTCTTACAATGTCTGCCTGGTAAATGTAAAATCTATCTCCGCATTGTCAAAATCGAGTTTTACCATTACCGGCTCCGTTACATAAGGCGAGATGGAGCTGATGGTATTGGTGGTTGTCGAGTATCCATAGTAATAATAGGAATAGTAGCTCGACGATGAAGATGACGGATAATAGGAGATATTAACCGGGCATATCACAAACTCCTCATCCTCGGCTGTCACTTCGCCTTTCTTGATAATATCGTTGATGTAGTTGAGCATCGACGAGAAGTTGTATGTGCCGGTTGTTGAGTTGTACGACGCGTAGAACGACGAAAGGTTGTCGTTGACATTAAGCGCGGAGAAAAATTTCTCTTTCTCGGATTTCTTGACCATCAGAATGTATGGCGGCGGAGCTATGTCGTAGTCATTTTCAATGGCAGTGGCAGGGATGGAAAATGACAAAGAATTGACAATGGCAAGTTCGCCTGCTTGTTCTTTATAGCGTTTGAGTATTTCGCGAGCGGGAAATTTGAACTCCACATCATATCCAAGCGGCCCAACGAGAATTGACTCTCCTTCATCAGCAAGGGCTTTGAGTTTCGGACTCATCTTGTAGGTCATATTATTGTTGGTGTACACCTCAGGGGTAACGCCAAGATATGAGCCCACATAACTGATGGTGGTGTCTCGGGGATTTTCAGTATCATCAATATGATATACCGAATGATAATACACCTGAATGGAGTTGCTGCTTATGCGAACGACACGGCCCGATCCAAACGATGTGGTTATGTATAATCCGGGAAACCATTTTGCAAACGCTTGCGGCGAAGAAAGTGTCTCGGGGGAGTCGAGATAGAGATTGAACAAATCAACTCCAAACTGTCGCGGAAGGTCAACAGCAATGTGTTTATACTGGCTACCTTCAGAGTCGGTGCCGGCATAGGGCGAACCGTCAAGAAGAGCTGAATACGCGGCCGATGCCATGGGGGTGACATCGTAATAGCCCGTAGGATCGAAATTGCTGTACATGTCAGTCGGAAGCTGCTTCGTGAGCCTATGTACCGATACGCCCATTGGCACCACGGAGTCACCGGCAAACCCTCCTTTATACATAGTAAGCAGGAGTTTTACCGAGTCGACATAAGATGCCTTTGTATTGGTGGTGTCGATGTTTGCCGCCGGCATGTATTGACACACGATGTCTGACGAGAAGTCGCCATAGCCCTCTGCGGAGAGTCGGCCGAGCAACTGCAATACTGTACGGGAGCGCACAGCATTGTTTGGATCGGACACTCCCTTGACAGCAAAAGAGGAATCCTCGATGATTTCCACTTCGTCCTCGACGAGAGAGCTGCCTGCCTGTGAAACGGAGTCTTCACACGACTGCATGGCCATTGCGGTCACACCGAGAGCTATGAATGGTAAAATATGTTTCATGTTGATGTCTCTGATAGTATAGGGGCTTAATCGTCCTCCTCAGAATCCAGAAGGTCACGATAAAATTCGAGCTGGGCCTCCTTGCGTTCTTCCTGAGGGGTGTATGAAAGGAAAGGCTTGCCTGATTTTACAGCATAATCAAGGATTTCGGGATCAATATCATCGGTCACCTGCATTATGGCATCGGCATAATCTATAGCGAGCTTGTTAAGGGCCACATAGTCAACCGGTTTGCTTGAGATAGCTGCGATGTCGTCGGCTGTAAACTCGTTCATGCTGAGTTTTTCGGCAAAGCGGCCGTCAAGAGTGCCGTCGAAGCGTTCGGGCTGAAGAGCAAATACGATTTTGGAAGACCTGAATGTGGGGTCGTCGCTGTACTTCGCCTTGAGATACATTGGAGCCAATGCCGACACCCAGCCGCTACAATGTATTATAGCCGGCTGCCAACGGAGTTTTTTTACAGTCTCAATCACGCCGGAGGTGAAGAACATAAGACGTTCGTCGTTATCCTCGGGGATGACTTCAGTCTCCAGTCCCTTGTCGGGCAGAGCGTGAAAATAGTCGTCATTGTCGATAAAGTAGACCTGCATACGCGAGGGCAGAAGCGTAGCCACCTTAATAATTAAAGGGTGGTCATTATCGTCAATCATGAGATTAAGGCCTGACAGGCGTATCACTTCATGAAGCTGATTACGCCGCTCGTTGATGCACCCGTACTTAGGGGTGAATATCCTCACTTCAAATTCCCAGCCGTGAACGGACTGCGGTATCTCGCATCCCAGCTTGGACATCGGGGTTTCGGGCACATAAGGGTATACCTCCTGTGAGATGAATAGAACTTTCTTTGACTCCATTGAAAATGGTTATGGTCGATTATTTTCGGTGCGGGTGTAAATTTCCGCGACACAAAGTTACTAAAAAAGTGTGTAATTTTCACCATAAAAGCCGCACTATTGCCCGATTTTTCAGTTTTATTAAATTTTAAATACCAAAATAGGGCAAATTACACAATAATTGATTAACTTTGCACGTTAATTGTGCGTTAAGTAAGACATGAGACAATTAAAAATAACCAAATCAATCACCAACCGTGAAAGCGCGTCGCTCGACAAATTTCTCCAGGAGATAGGCCGTGAAGAGCTAATATCCGTAGAGGAAGAGGTAGAGCTTGCACAGCGTATTCATCAGGGTGACCAGCGAGCACTCGACAAGCTCGTACGTGCCAATCTTCGCTTCGTTGTATCCGTGGCAAAGCAGTACCAGAACCAGGGACTCAGCCTGCCTGACCTTATCAACGAAGGCAATCTCGGCTTGATTAAAGCGGCACAAAAGTTTGACGAGACCCGCGGTTTTAAATTTATTTCTTATGCTGTATGGTGGATTCGCCAGTCAATACTGCAGGCTCTCGCTGAGCAGAGCCGTATCGTGCGTCTGCCTCTCAACCAGGTGGGCTCACTCAACAAAATCAGCAAGGCTCTATCGAAATTCGAGCAGGAAAACGAGCGTCGCCCCTCCCCCGAGGAGCTGGCTGAACGTCTTGATGTGCCTGTCGACAAGATAGCCGACACTCTGAAGGTCTCCGGCCGTCATATCTCGGTGGACGCACCCTTTGTCGAGGGTGAAGACAACAGCCTCCTTGATGTGCTCACCAACGACGACTCTCCCATGGCAGACGCCACACTTACCCAGGAGTCGCTCGCCAAGGAGGTAGACCGTGCTCTCAAGCAGCTCCATGACAGGGAGCGTGAAATCCTCAAAATGTTTTTCGGCATAGGATGCCAGGAAATGACTCTTGAGGAGATCGGTGCGAAATTTGATCTCACCCGCGAGCGTGTGCGCCAGATCAAGGAGAAGGCCATCCGTCGCCTGAAGGGACAAAAGAGCCACTTGCTAAAGGCTTATCTCGGACAGTAATCTTCGAGTGCAACGCCTGCTATTATTCTAATAAGGTACAAAATATCTATCATCTCCTCGTGCATAGCCCGGAGTGTGGTGTTTTGTACCTTTTCCCATGATTAACTCAATGACATTATCACTCATCACAGCACTGCTGTCGTCACTCTACGTGACGATCAGCAATCCCCTACCCGAGCAGCGCAGTGACGTCCCCGTGGTAGTACCCATCCCGACATCGGCCGGAGAGGTCCGTTCGGTAAAAGTAGCCGGAATAAACGATATGCCTTATCAGCTTGACGACATGAATGGTGACGGCGTCGCCGATGAAATTGTCGTCATGCTTGACATGAAGCCTGGTGAGACCCGCACTCTTACGCTCAACTTGTCGACAGTTCCCGACACCACAGCCACATTCGATGCCGGGACTTATGCTTATCTCAAGCTTAACGATAAGAACAAAAAATATCCGAAAATCTTGGCGATTACTTATCCAGGAGACGTCGACAACCGCCAGATGTACAACAGCATCTATGGACATGGTGCGGTGCTCGAAGGATTATATAACGCCATACGCGTGTACATGGACAACCGCCAGAGTGTAGACCTGTATGCCAAAAACCGCCCTCAGCTTGAACTTGAGACAACAGGCTTCTACACAACAGCCGACCAGCTTGGCAAAGGATATGGTCGCGACATTCTTTGGGCCGGTACTTCCGTTGCAATGGGGTCGTTTCGCGGTTGGCAGAACGGAACGCCGACTACCATTGATTCAGTAACCACCCGTGGACAGCGTGTCGTCACCACCGGCCCATTGCGTTCGGTAATCGAAGTCTCAGACCGCGGATTGAACTACAACGGACATCCTATCGACATGACACAACGCTATACCATATATAAAGGTCATCGCGACTATGAGGTGGAAGTGACATTGAAGGGGGCTCCTAATGGAGCTGTATTTGCCACCGGTGTACAAAAAATCATGAATGACAACGAGGGCTTTATCCGCACTAACGGTCTTGCCGGTAGTTGGGGTAATAATCTTCCCGACAAAGGGATGCCGCAACTGACCGATACTCTCGGACTCGGCATCTCGGTCAGCGCACCCTATCTGGTCAAAACCCTGGAAGATGATGTGAATTATCTGACACTTGTATCGCCTGACCGCAACGGCAAAATAAAATATCATATCACAGCGGCAGCCCTGCGCGACGAGTGTTCGCCTCGTGATGCAAAATCCTGGTTTGATCACCTTGCCGTGTGGCGTAAACATCTTGATAATACTGTGAAGGTTACAGTAAGCAAAACACGAAAAAATAAAAAAGGGAAATAAGTAAACCACAATTAATAACCATGAAAATTTTAAGCACACTTTTTCTTTCAGCTGCACTGCCGTTTATGGCACAGGCAGCGACCGAACCAACTGACACAGTTACTGTATTCATGATCGGAGATTCGACCATGGCCAACAAACCTCTTGACAAGGAAAATCAGGAGCGAGGCTGGGGACAGATGCTCCCCGTATATCTTCAGGGGGCTGTCAAGGTCGACAATCATGCCGTCAACGGTCGTTCATCTAAAAGTTTTATTGATGAAGGCCGCTGGGATAAGGTAATGTCGCTTATGCGTCCCGGCGATTATGTAATCATACAGTTTGGCCACAATGACGAGAAAATCAAGAGTCCCGACCGATACACCGTGCCCGGAGGAACTTTTGACGAAAATCTCCGTCGTTTTGTCAATGACGCCAAAAGCAAGGGGGCGACTCCAATACTTATGAATGCGATAGCCCGCCGCAACTTCCCGCCGACAGCAATGCTTGATATTGCCTCCGAGACCGATGACAAGCAGCCCGAGTGGAAAGGCAAATATCCCAAGGAAGGTGTGATTCTTGTCGACACCCACGGAGCCTATCTTGACTCGCCCCGTAATGTGGCCAAAGAGACCGGCGTGACATTTATCGACATGAACAAACTCACTCGCAAACTCGTACAGGAACTTGGCACTACCGCTTCGCGCGAACTGTTCATGTGGATTCCGGCCAATACCTACGAATTCTGCCCCAAAGGCAAGATTGACAACACTCACCTCAATGTGCATGGCGGCCTTGTCGTATCGCGTCTCGCGGTACAAGCTCTTGCTGAAAAAATGCCTGAATTGCGCAAGTATATTCGTCCTGAAGTCTATAATCTCAAATAATTGAAAATCATCAATGAACAAAATATTAGCAACTATTTCGCTTGCTGTGGTTGCAGCCTTCTCACAGCAGCTTTCAGCCAAGGATTATATAATAACCTCTCACGGTGTCAAGAATGACAGTACCAAAATCCAGACTACAGCCATACAGAAAGTCATCGATCAGGCTGAAGCCGATGGCGGTGGTCGTATAGTAGTGCCAAAAGGCACCTTCCTGACAGGTGCTTTGTTCTTCAAGCCCGGCACCACTCTTCATCTCGAGGAAGGCGGTTGCATCAAAGGCTCGGATGATATTGAAAACTTCCCCCTCCTCCCCTCACGCATGGAGGGCCGCAGCATATATTATTACGCAGCTCTGATCAACGCTTATCACGTAGATGGCTTTCAAATTACAGGCCCCGGCATGATTAACGGTAACGGACTGAAATACTGGAAACAGTTCTGGGCATTACGTGCCGAGCGTGCCAAAATCAAAAAATCATGCACCAATCTTGAAGTGCATCGTCCGCGACTTGTATTCCTGTGGGGATGTGACAGCGTGAAACTTAGCGGCCCGACCCTCTGCAACTCTCCATTCTGGACCACACATCTCTATCAGTGCAACAATGTAATTATCGAGAACTGTCGTATAACAGCACCCCGCGAACCGGTACGCGCTCCGTCAAGCGACGCCATCGACCTTGATGTCTGCTCCAATGTAATTGTACGCGACTGCTATCTCAACTGTGACGATGACGGTGTTTGTATCAAAGGCGGCAAGGGCGTGTATGCCAACCGCTCGGTAGAGAACGGAATAGTTGAAAACATCCTTGTGGAGCGTTGTACATTCGGCCCCAACCTGCACGGCACCCTCACTCTCGGCAGCGAGTGTATCCACGCCCGCAACATCGAGATTCGCGACTGTCATGTTAATACCGGCACAGCTATCCTTCGTCTCAAGATGCGTCCCGATACCTATCAGATATATGAGAATGTGACGGTAAAAAACATCACCGGTTCAAGCGGCACAGTCATTGACATGAAGCCCTGGAAACAGTTCTTCACCCTCGAAGGTTCCAATGAGAAGCCTTACGGAATCGTACGCAACATTCTGATAGAAAATGTTGATGTCAAGGTCAAGTCACTCGGAACTATTGCCGGAAATGCGGATGACACCGTGAACAACTTCGTAATGCGCAACATCAAGGTCGAGGCTTCCAATCCCGGATTTGAATGCATTTATCCCGATGTCCGCCTCGAAAATGTGGTGATGAACGGCAAGACTGTCGAGAATCCCGCTAAATAACCCCCCTGACTCTATATGCTCTCAAAAAAAGTAAAGGAGTTTATACATCGGCACCTCCCTCAGTCACCACGCATAATCGTGGGGTTGAGTGGGGGTGTCGACTCTATGGCACTGTTGCTTGCCCTTAAGGAAGCCGGTTGTCACATTCTCGCCGCACATTGCAATTTTCATCTGCGAGGTGCGGAAAGTAACCGTGACCAAGAGCATTGCGAAAGCATATGCAGAATGCTTGGTGTGGAACTTGCAACCATTGATTTCGATGTCACGACCCGCCGAGCTGAAACGGGCGAATCGGTAGAAATGGCCTGCCGATCGCTTCGATATGACTGGTGGAACGGACTGATCGACTCCGGTATCGGTGAATATATCGCTGTCGGACATCACTGTGAGGATAATGTGGAGACTCTTTTCCTTAATCTGCTGCGTGGAAGCGGCATTGCCGGCCTGAAGGGTATGTTGCCGGTAAACGGACGAATAGTGCGGCCGTTGCTCGAATGTACGAGAGCTGAAATTGAGGATTATGTCAGCGGACGTGGTTACAGATGGGTTACTGACAGCACCAATAGTGAAAATGAATATAAACGTAATCGTCTGCGCAATGTGATTATTCCGATGCTTGAGCAGGAGTTTCCAGGCGCAATGTCATCGATTGTCAGATCACTCGGTGTACTCAGAGAAAACTTCTCCTTATATAAAGCGTTGACTGACTCACGGTTCAGTCTGTATGATTCGGATGGGATCATCGACATAGAGAGGCTTATAAGATGCGAGCCACACCCCCGCTCCATTCTTCATGAGTCTTTGACATCGTTCGGCTTCACACATTCGCAGATTGATGATCTCTATGACTGCGTGACAAACGAGGCTTCCGACACAACTTCCGGGCAAATGTTCATCACTCCCAAAGGTCGTTATATCTATGAGCGCGGCAAACTGTCTCGGCAGTCCGAAACGATTGATGAAGAGAGAGAAGTTGACGTATCAGAACATCCGTTCTCGATGTCACGGATGTCGATTTCAGATTTTTGGGATGAGGTCAGAAATGGCATGAGCAATAAAAATGTCATCTATTTTGATTCGTCGGTTTTAGAGGGTAATCCGAAATGGAGCATGCGTAGCTGGCGTCAAGGTGACAGACTTGCTCCTTTTGGAATGAAAGGGTCTCGGTTGGTGAGCGATTTGTATACCGACGCAAAGTATAGCTCACGTCAGAAACATTCGGTGCCGTTACTCTTTCGGGATGGAGTGCTCATGTGGGTTATAGGTTTGCGGGCGTCCCGTCATTTTAAAGTTAATGACGCCACAACATCTGTTATAAAAATTACGTTTGAGTAGATATGGAGATACTCATCAAAGGCATGGTATGCCACCACTGTGTTGAAGCTGTCGAGCGTGTATTGCGTTCGGCCGGACTTACCCCCGTCAGCGTTACTCTCGGCAGAGCCGAGGTTAAGCAGCAGCTTGACGGACCGGCAACTATGATGCTTGACCGATTGCTCGAAAACGAAGGATTTACACGTATACTTGATGCCGACAGCTTGTTGGTAGAGAAAATAAAGCGTGCAGTCATCGAACATGTAAGACAGCCGGGTGAGTGTCGGCTAAACCTTTCGGCATGTCTCGAACGGCATATCGGTGCGACATACGACACCATGAGCAGGGTGTTCTCGGCTCATGAAGGGCGCACGCTCGAGAAGTATCAGATGGCTCAGCGTGTCGAATGGGTCAAAGAGTTGCTCGGATACGGACAATACACCATAAGCGAGATTGCCGACATGACCGGCTACTCAAGTACCGCCCATCTGTCACGTCAGTTCAAGAGTGTGACAGGGTTGACCCCGACCGAATACCTACGTACTTCGATGGAACGCAGAGGTCTGAATGAGGTATAACGTATATTTCAAAAATATCCAATCACAAATCCATGTCGGTATCCTTTTTCATAGCCCGCCATTTGCCGCTCAAATCAACTCGCCGAGACAGTTCGACCGGGCTGATTATCGCCATTGCGGGCATAGCATTGTCAGTAACCGTAATGCTGATATCCATAGCTGTCATGAGCGGATTTCGCTCAGAGATACGTCAGAAAGTAATAGGTTTCGACTCACAACTGTCAATAGGACTCACCCCTGACACCGACCCTGACTCCACTATCCTATTATCTTATGATGACATCTCTCCACTGCGGGAAATACTTCCGTCAAATGTGAAATATACACTCACTGGCCGTCAGCCGGCAATTCTAAAGACTCCCGACAACTTTTCAGGTTCGGTAATCAAGGGTGTTGACAGGAATTATGACTGGTCATTTATTAAATCCAATCTTGTGGAAGGGGCTGTGCCTGATTACAGTGCCGATTCTACGGAATACCATATAGTGGTTTCACGTACACTCGCACGCGCGCTTTCGCTCGAACCGGGACAAAAAATCGACACGTATTTTCTCGGCGACGGAGCCTATCGCATACGCCGATTGAAAATCGCCGGCATTTACGACACTCACTTCAGCGAGTATGACCGAAATATGATATTCGGCTCTCTATCAATGCTACAACGTGTAGCCGACGTCCCTGATTCATGCGCGACGATGATAGAGATAAACGGACTGCCGGATGACGATGCAATTGACAATGCGGAACATACAATCATATCCACCTATCTTGACCAATTATATACCGGCAAAACCCAACGGCATTATACTGTGCTCAATATCCACAAGACAGCGGCTTTGTTTTTCAACTGGCTTGCTCTTCTTGACACTAATGTCAAAGTGATACTTACACTTATGTCTCTGTTGACATTGCTTACACTGGTGTCATCACTGTTTATACTGATACTTCGACGTGTCAACATGATAGGAGTACTGAAAGCACTCGGAGCATCCAACCGTCAGATACGCTCCATATTTATAATCATGTCGGTGCGTATACTCATCCGCGGACTGATTATAGGTAATATTGTCGGATTGGGACTGTTGTATATTCAACGGGCTACCGGCATCATACCTCTCAACCCTGACGCCTATTATCTGGATCATGTACCGGTCGAAATACAATGGTCCGTAATCCTTGCACTCAACGTGGCAATAATCGTTCTGTCATTATTTATGTTGTTGCTCCCTTCTGCTATAATCACCACCATCCCGCCATCGAAAGCGATAAGATATGAGTGAATTAAAACCAAAACAAAGAGAAATAGAAATTGGACTCTCTTTGTTTTGGTTTAATGTCGTGATTGTCAATAGTTCTGGAAATTTTTTCTTCCTATTTGGTGCTATTTTTTCATCTATTGTTAGCATGCCTCGTATTGGCCTGAACTTCAATAAATTCGGAATCATTGTGAAATAGAATTCAACAACAAAAGTCGCCCGATAAAGCCTGATATTACAGGGTTTATCGGGCGACATCAATGCTTGATGCTAAAATTCACTCGAAAAATGAAAGCGAATCTTGGGGAAATCACTTTGGGCCATTTGCAACACATAGCCTGAGTCGGCCAGGAATACGTCGCGGCCTTCGCGGTCTGTGGCCATGAACTGATGTTTCCTTTTTTTGAAAGCGGCCAAAGCTTCGGGATCGTCGCTCTCTATCCAGCATGCCTTGTAAAGTGATATGGGCTCCCAGCGACATTGCGCGCCATACTCATGCTCCAGACGATACTGAATTACCTCAAATTGCAGTTGTCCTACCGTACCGATAATACGCCGGCCATTAAACTGATTGGTGAAGAGCTGGGCCACACCTTCGTCCATGAGTTGCTGTATGCCTTTGTCAAGTTGCTTTGACTTCATAGGGTCTGCATTCTCAATATACTTGAACATCTCGGGAGAGAATGATGGCAGACCCTTGAAATGCAGATTTTCACCCGAAGTGAGTGTGTCGCCAATCTTGAAGTTGCCTGTATCGGGGATGCCGACGATATCTCCGGGATATGCTTCATCCACAACATTTTTTTTTTGAGCCATAAATGCCGTGGGAGCGGCAAATTTGAGAGTCTTGCCCGTACGGATATGTTTATAAGGCGCGTTGCGTTCAAATTTGCCTGAGCATATTTTCACAAACGCGATACATGAACGGTGATTGGGGTCCATGTTGGCGTGAATCTTGAATACAAAGCCTGAGAAACCGGCCTCTGACGGCTCGATAACGCGCTCCTCCGATTGTGTGGGACGTGGAGCTGGTGCAATTTTCACAAAGCAGTCAAGAAGCTCCTTGACACCGAATGTGTTGAGTGCGGAGCCAAAGAATACGGGAGCGACTTTCCCGTCAAGATAGGCTTTTTCGTCAAATTCGGGATAGACACCTTCGATGAGTTCGAGATCTTCACGAAGTTTGGCCGCATCGGTCTCGCCGACAGCTTCATCAATACGCGGATCATCGACCGATTCGATTTCCACACGCTCGCTGACGCGCTGTTTGTCAGGAGTAAACAGATCAAGCGAATTTTCGTATATATTATATACGCCCTTGAATTTTTCACCTATATTGATTGGCCACGAAAGAGGACGGACACTGATTTTAAGTTCGCTCTCCAATTCGTCGAGAATGTCAAACGGGTCACGGCCTTCACGGTCAAGTTTGTTTACAAATATGATTACCGGTGTGTTGCGCATACGACACACCTCCATCAGTTTGCGGGTCTGCCGCTCCACGCCTTTGGCTACATCGACAACGATGATTACACTGTCGACAGCGGTTAGAGTCCTGTAAGTATCCTCGGCAAAATCCTGGTGACCCGGCGTGTCGAGAATGTTTATTTTATAGTCGTCATAGTTGAAGCCCATAACCGAGGTGGCTACGGATATACCGCGCTGTTTCTCGATTTCCATCCAGTCGGAAGTGGCGGTCTTCTTGATTTTGTTTGACTTTACAGCTCCGGCCACATGAATCGCGCCGCCGAAGAGCAGCAGTTTTTCGGTCAGAGTAGTTTTACCCGCATCGGGGTGTGATATGATGGCAAACGTGCGTCTGCGTGCTATTTCATCTTGTAGTGACATATTGCAGCTTGGTTTTTCGCGTGCAAAATTACAAAAAATAGAGCAATTATCCTAACCGCATAGGTTAGCGGCTCTGATTTGTAGACATTTTGTATGTTATCGGTTTGCCGTTTTCAGGTGTGATTGTAAGTGCTACTGAGCCTGGAGTGAGAGTCGAGCGGAGTATCACTGATGCTCGCCCGTCAAAGAGACTACGACTGTTACCGGTCATCATTTCGTGGCTGGTCATATCACCGTTGATTACACCCACTATCTCTGCCGGACCGTCAACCTTGAATGTAAGCGGAGTATCTGAACCCGGCACACGACGTGACTTGGAGTCAACCGCCTCGATACGCACGTATTGTAAATCCATACCGTCAGCTGTCCAGGCATCATTGTCGGCCTTTACATTCAGCCGTGACACTTTCCCGGTTGTCCCTATACGGTGACGGGCTATCGGAGTTTTCACCCCATCGCGATAGGCGAATGCCTCCAGATGACCTGAAGCATAGGGAATGTCATTCCAAAGTATATGGTTGCGCTTCTTGGGATTGTCAATCTCGTTGCGTTTGCGGCCGAGTGAACGGCCATTGAGACGCAGCTCAACTTCATCGGCATTGGTATATGTGTAAAGGTTGAGCTTGGTCCCGGGCTGACGGTTCCAATGATCCGACATACGTGCAGTGCCGACTTTGACGTCATTCCATACAGTATTATCGTCAGAGTCGATAATGCCTATATGGACAATCGGTTCGTCGGGCTTGAAAATACTTCGCAGGAACCATGCGATTGGTTTGGGTTCGAGAGATATGTCAAATATACCTTGAGTCCAACCCTTGGCGGGCCACCCGTGCGATTCGCCGAGATAGTCAATCATGCCCCAATAGGCAAGGCCTATCACTTTGTCAAGATTCATCTCGTAGAAGTTTGGCCCCATGCCGGATGTATTGGCCTCGCTCTGATAGAACATCATCCACGGGAACCGACGGCTGTCGCCGGGGAAATACATGTAGCGATAGTTGTAGGAGGCTATGTCGGTCTCCATGACCAACGGAGCCGGAAGCGAGTCGGTGGAGATATGTCGGCCACGCGGATGCATGGCCACTGTCACCGGGCGGGTTGTGTCAAATCGGTCAAGGAGTACTTTCTGCATCTTATAGGGTGTGACGCCCCAGTCGGCATATGGAAGATTCCACAATAGCTGTAACTCGTTGCCAAGGCTCCACATCACAACCGACGGGTGATTGCGGTCGCGCTTTACCCATTCGGGTATATCGTGGGGCCACTGTTCCATCCAGTCTTTGCGCCCTCCGGCATACTGTTTAAGCCACTTGTCATACAGTTCGTCGACAACGAGTATGCCATAACGGTCACACAAATCCATGAATTCCTCACTGTAAGGATTGTGGGAGGTGCGTATATGATTGAATCCATATTCTTTGAGCATCTGTATCCGTTTCTCTATGGCACTCGGATAAGCGGCAGCTCCAAGCGGACCGAGAGTATGATGATTGGCGATGCCTTTGAGCAAGACTTTTTTGCCGTTGAGTTTCAATCCATATTCGGGAGAATATTCAATCTTGCGTATTCCGAATGATTCCTCCACTTCGTCTGCCACACTCCCGTCTGCGGCAAGCAGCTCCAGCCGGGCAGTGTAGAGGTGAGGTGTGCCACAGTCCCACAATCGCGGATTATCAATCGAAATGCTGTCGATAAGATATTCATTGGTCTTCTGACGGCGGTTGAAAGGGATTTCTGACAATCTTTCATATATGAGATTGCCGTCAGCATCAGTTATGCGGGTCTTAACTTTCAACTCCTTGCCCTTATGTTTAAGAGCCGCGATCTCAGCCGAGATTTTTACCGAGGCTTTGTCTGACTCGACATGTGGTGTGGTTATGTAGAGAGGATGTCGCATGAAATACATGTCGCGGTCGGTCACAATAAGGTTGACATTGCGGTAAAGTCCACCTCCGGTATACCAGCGGGAGTTTTCCGGCTTGCCTGTGTCGGCACGTACGGCTATGACATTGGGTTTGTCATAATTGAGCAACTTGGTGACATCTATCTCAAAACCCAGATAGCCGTAATCGGTGCCTCCGACAAGATGGCCGTTGAGATAGACATCGCCGTTAAGCATTATACCGCCGAAATCGAGAAGTACACGACGCCCCATCCATGAGGAATCGGCAATGAGCTGACGGCGATACCAGCCTGTGCCCATTTCTTTAAATCCGCGCGAACTGAGTCGTGAGCTAACATTAGCCATGGGATTGTTTTTATCAGCTTTTTCGTTGTCGGCCGGAGCTACCCATGGCTGGGAAATCTGAAAATCATGCGGAAGATTGACATTATGCCAACTGCTGTCATTGAATGACGATGAAGAAGCATTGTCAATGTCGCCATATGAGAAACGCCATCCGAAGTTGAGATTTTCAATTTTACGCGATTCTGCAAACGTACTTAAAGCTATGAGTGATAGTGATATTAGCGATAAGGTAATCTTTTTATTCATTATAAAAACAGTTTTTCATAACAAAATTACATAAATTCGTGAAAGAGGACAAGTTTTGTAGCATAAATCAAAAAAATATTCGTATCTTTGGGCATAACCAACCAATCACGACTTGCAGGAATAACAATGAGTTACATGACACGATACAGGATATGTCTGACGATGGTGTGGGTACAAATCTACATGTTGCCTTTGTCTGTCGTTATCGGTGTTATGCCCGGAAGCGACCAAATATGGCGATGGGATCTCAATTACTGGATACTGATAATCGGGTATGTGCTCGGACTATTGGCTCTTCCGGCCGGAGCAGGACTTGACAAACCGAAACTATTGAAATGGTGGTTGCGAATAGATTTTGCCATATCGTTGCTGTTTGCGATACCATATATGACAATAATCTATGCCTGTATGCCTAAAAATATTGTGGAAAAGGATGACTACATATTGTATTCACGTGGCGGCATAATGGCATGCCCGGTTGCGGTGTTGGGCGAGAAAAACGGGCTTTTTATCAGAGAGACTCCCGTTTCATTGCATTTGTTTACAGCAGGAAGTATGAAGCCCGAGGATTTCACCATCGACAATAATACAGGCAGTTGCTATGGAATATGCACGAATGGAGACAAAGATTTCTCCTGGTGTTGCCCTTTGGACTCTGCGATTTACAATGCCAATAGTGTGCGTATATGTGCCATATTGGACAGCATATGGCACTGTCGGTTGAAGACATTTCCATCCGGTTGCGGATATTTCGTTTTCCCGGAAGATTTTTCTGCGATAAGATATTCAGGCAACAGCATTCATTATGCCGAGCGGTATATCGATTATCAGCCATATGACGACAGGATATGCCAGTCAGTCGTCTATAATATGGTAAAAATATACGATATGAATGGTGATAACAGTTTGTTGCCGATAGACTCAATCAAATGGATGTCTCCGACAGTCGCGCGTGACTATATGAACAATCTTATGGTCGGAAATAGCCTTGCCGCCCTACCCGATCGACAATAATAAAAACACATTTCAATTATGGAAGATACATTCAAGGAATATGAAGGGTCTCGCCTTTGGGAAGCTGTAAGTTGTGTTATAGCTGACCTGGAGAGTAATGACGACATCGAGCTGCATACTCCTCAGGAGTATGTGGTAGGATATATTTGTCGAGAACTGAATGCTCTGATGCATGTTTACCGATAAACGATTTTGGAAATATATATTACCGACAGTCATCTTTCTCAGCATATACCCGATAACGATTTTAGGGTGTAGACTGTCGGTGATTGGACCTGTTGTCGTGACGTTTGCGATTGCGGGCATGTGTTCGTGGTGGGTAAGCGATGAAGACAGGGATGCTCCTTCACACTTATGGCTTATGACATGGCTGGGAGTTTTGTGCGGTTATATTATAGATGTCGTGATATTATCGGCCGTGTGGGAACTGAAACTATTAGTCATGCAATTGTATCTTTATCCGATATGGATTGCATACAGTGGACTTATATGCTTTGCCGGATATTTTATTCGGACAAAAATATACAATGAAAACAGTTTTCGCACGGCTGTGTCAATCGCCATGGCTTTTGTCGGAGCTATCGCAGCCGGCATTACGATCGGTAACGGGTGGAGTTTCGCCATCTGGGCAACAGCCTCCATCACTGCGACATGGCTTGCCATCCGCATGTCGCGTTGGGTGCCGGATGTGGGATTTGCAATCATCTGGAAGTGGCCGTATAAATATGAAATCACACAACGCGGGAAATCAAAAGAGCGACTTGAGCCGGTGGACTATCTCTATTCGTTCAAGAAATTTCTACCGATATACGTAGCTATTTCGTTTATCTTCTCGGCAGCATTGTTTGGAGGAAGTCAAGGTGACAGCAAAAATAAAAAAGAAGTATGGCATGTAAACGGTCTTGTCGGCCACATTACAGCTATTCACTACATGAGCGACATTGAAGCCATAGCTTTAGCCTCGACTTATGGGCCGGAGAGACCTGACTCGGCAGCTATATATCGTTCGGTCGATGGAGGTCACAATTGGTCTTGCGAGATTGTTTTGCCTAATTGCCGATTTTACGACAATCCGGCAATCCGGGGCAATATGCTTTCATGTATTGTAAGATGCGGTGAATGTCACCGCTTGCTGACATTCGACATGAATACAGGAGAACACTCCCTGTCAGATTATACCCTCGGTGCTCATGCCATCTTATTCGCCCGTAAAGATGGCATCTACATAGCGGATGGCAGTGTGCTATATAAAGCCGGAAATCAGCTTGACTCAATAGATGCGTATGATGTCAGAATCTGTAATGCAGGTTTTGCCGAACTTAACGAAGGTCTAATTGGTTTTACCTGGGATAACAAAAAATGTTGTAGCCGCCTTTATAATTTCAGTAAAAAACAATTTGTTGACACTGTCGCGTTTAAGGGTTCATGCTTTTTTATTGTGAAATCCGTCCACGATAAGGCTATTGTGGGCGGGATACAAAACAATTGTGCCAACTGTTACGATTTGGATGCTTCGGCAGACGGGCTAAAACGAGTCAGCAGTCATCACAGGTATACCATTATGAGCGATTTGCGTGAAGATAATTCAGGAACTATTGCCTTCATAATATACGACGGTCCATTTGACGATTGTGTCGTAAAATACAGCACTGACTATGGGAAGTCATGGCACATAAAAGATCTTGGAGTCAGTCCAATCGAAGCATGGTGCATATTGCAGGACAGAGTATATTATCTGAGCAACCACAAAATGTATATGATAAAATTATGAGTTCATTCTGCTATCGTGGGGATTAGATAATATTTTCGATTGATTTTAGGATCAATGCATATCTGGTCAACCACAATATGCGAGTCAACCGCTGTAATGGTTATTTTATGATTGCCTTTTTCAAGATGCGGGAGTTTAATCGAGCGGCGGGCCTGTCCGCGGAGCACGTTGATCTTCCATCTTTCCGAACGGAACGGTTCCTTCAGATTAAACTCAATCGGTTCTCCTCCATCAATGCTGACATTATAACGCACTTTGTCATTGGCATGCGTCGGAATCATAGCGACAGTCAAGAGTGATTCTGCAAGGTCGTCATCTATAGCAAAAGAATATGTCACGGAACCACTCTTTTCAAGTTCAACGGCACGATTGCTATGACCCAAAAGGTCTATGACATGATAATCGCCGGAAATGTCAGAAAAATCATCAGCATTAAAGGCTATGGCTCCATCGACATCAAAATTGCAGTCTTCATGGGATGTGTCCTTTACAAGATACTCCGACATTTCATCTTCTGTAAGTATAACCGGAAGCATCGGCGCATAGCCGGCAGGCAAATCGCGCGGGCTCATGTTCATCGACTTACGCCATTTCCCTCCGCTCATTTTTTCGTTGTATGTTTCGGTCAATGCCCTGATATTACGGTATGCTTCCTGGCTTCGGGCTGTAGCCAAATAAAGTTGTGAAATATCATTGTTTACGCCGCCTGAGGCAAACGAGCGGGCACGTTGAGCCTCAAGCATCTTTACGGCATTATTGGACGCCGATAAAACGGGGTAAATAATCGCTGCGAAATAGGCATCACGCAGAGACGGGTCAATTGATTGTCCGGCATCTTCAACAATTTCCGAAATTTCAAGAAACTCTCTAATATAGCGGTCCGCTTCTCTGCCAAACTCGGTGAAACTTAATTCCGTATCGGCTACCGGGCTAAGGCCGCGGTGATAAAGTTTTTTATCAAGCTCCACCTGGTTCCAGCCCATAAATTCCGGTCGACGTTTCCCGGTGAGATTATAAAACTTTCGCATGGCGGGATAAATCTTTTGAGAAACGTCAGCTCCAAAATTTGTGGTAAGCCAGTTGCAGAGATGCTGTCCAAGATTTTCAGGCTCCACTATGTCGATATTCCATGCAAGATCAAGAAATAACTCAAGATCATAGGCCGCCACCTTGGGGTCATGTACATTGGCAATCCATAATTTTCTTACATTATGATTGTAGGCGTTTCTCATCTCGTTATATATCAGCCCCGGCTGCGTCGTTGTAAGCCAAAGATAGTCATGAGGCCTACCCCAATAACTTAAATGATAGTATACTCCGCCTCCTCCGGGTCGTTTTTGCTCTTCATCGGTAGAAAGCCGAGTGATATAACCATAGTTGTCATCACACCACATCAGCGTTGCAGCCGCCGGTACTTTAAGCCCCATGTCATACAGTTGAAGCACCTCTTTATAAGGTACAAATACTTGCATCTGCTTATTGGGAGCACCGATATAATCGGCCAATAATTGTTGCTGATCATCAATCACCTGTTGCAATGCGGCAAATTTCTCTTCTTTTGTCTTCACTCCTTCCATTGAGCCGTCATGTATGCCTCGCATGCCGATCGTAAACATGTTTCCGCCTTCCGACCCTTTTACCTCACGCAGTCGTTCTATCCAATACTCCTGCACAGCCTGACGGTTGGTGATGTAATTGAAAGGTCCCCGTTTGCTTACATCCCATTCATCCACATTATTGCGCAGGAGCGGTTCGCAGTGGGATGTGCCTACTGAAATGCCACAACTGTCGGCGACAAGTTTGTTGACAGGATTTTTAAAAAACGCGGTTGTTCCCTTGTGCATGGCCGGCCATATGGCATTGGCGCGTAACCGCATAAGCAATTTGAATATTTCTTTATACAATGATTCGGTAAAAATTACCGAAGTAGTTGAAACTTAAGTTAATATGTC
>ERZ778504.1255-NODE-1255-length-19346-cov-6.177026_pt1 | contig 19346 bp, 16 predicted proteins | sample MGYA00510046_ERZ778504 | MGnify/ENA primary metagenome ERZ778504 (study PRJEB29527, sample SAMN07138964) | mouse gut metagenome | material: feces | host: mouse | place: China:Nanjing | collected 2016-01-25 ...
TGAAATAAATCTTTAAAAAAATAAAGATTTTATAGATTATTTGTTCTTTAAGTGCTATAATTGAAAATGGATTTTATAATGTTTCACAAACAAAAGTGAGGTATGTATAAATGGTTGTATCATATATAGGATTATGGAAAATATTGTTAGAAAAAGGACTACAAAAACAGGATTTGGTTGAACACGCAGGATTGAGTTCTGCAACAGTAGCCAAAATGGGAAGAGGAGAGCCGGTATCTAATAAAGTCTTAGAGAAGATGTGTGCATATCTCGAATGCAGTGTGAATGATATTATCAGCTATGAATAGTGATACAGAAGAAAGTTGAGGACGGTGTATTATGTGGTGCAGAAATTGTAACATTGAAACCAATGATACTATATGCCCTGTTTGCAGTGAAACTACGGTGGAAGATATTCCGATAGAAATCTATTGGTGTGTACACTGTAAAACACCAATAATTCAGAATGTTACTCAAGCAGACAAAGGCATATGTCCATTATGTGGAGAAAAAATAAAATATTTATCTGCGGATCTTAGACCAGTATTTCCAGAAGAGAGATTGTTACTGGAACTTTTGCTGGATAAGGAACCAAATGAATTTATTAAAAAATCGGTTTGGGCTGCAAATAGTAGATATTATATAGATGGAAAGAGTATTGCCATATCAAGCAAAACATTTCAGCTTGCGGATACAGATAGTTTGATTAATAAAATTGGTCATTACAAAAAAAATAATAGTTATAAATATTTTGAGATGTCTATTTCAAAATTCGTTGAAGCAAATAAGAGCCGGCTGAATTGTTTGAAGACTGAAGCTTTTGAATTTGTGCGTAAGATGGCAGCTAAGTTTGATGAAGAAAAAATAGTGATATCTTTTTCGGGAGGTAAAGACTCTACAGTTACTGCGGATGTAGTGATTAAAGCGATGAGTAACCCGAACTTAGTACATATATTTGGAAATACCACTTTAGAATTTCCTAGTACTGTCAAATATGCAGAGAGATATAGACAAAATCACCCTCGAGCGATTTTCCTGACTGCAAAGAATGATGAACAGGTCTTTTACGATGTTTGTGAAGACATAGGACCGCCTGCCCGAATGATGAGATGGTGTTGCTCAATGTTCAAGACAGGACCGATTACAAGAGTGATTAACAGTTTATATAGAAATCAACAGATTTTAACTTTTTATGGAATAAGAAAGTCAGAATCAGTGAGTCGGAGCAAATATAATAGGGTAGAAGATGATGCTGAATCCGTAAAAATACAGCAGCAAACGGTAGCATCACCAATTTTCTTTTGGAAAGATGTAGATATTTGGTTATATCTGTTTTCAGAGGATGTGGATTTTAATGATGCGTATAGATTAGGATATGATAGAGTGGGTTGCTGGTGTTGCCCTAATAACAATCAAAGAGCGCAATTTTTATCTAGAATCTATATGCCGGATGAATCAGGAAAGTGGAGAACTTTTCTTATAGATTTTGCAAAGAAAATTGGTAAGGAAGATGCGGAAGTATATGTAGATACAGGAAAATGGAAAGCAAGGCAAGGTGGAAACGGACTTCGTGCGGCGGGGGATGTGAAAATTAAATATACAAACTGCACGACAGAGGAACATGCAAAGATATATAGGCTTGTGAAACCATTTGATGAGGAATTGGTAGGCATGTTTGTCCCGTTTGGACGAGTGGCACCCGAATTAGGGAAAAAACTATTGCATGAAGTAATTGTGCTAGATTTAAAAACTAATGTTCCTATATTATCCATTCAGCCATTTCATCAAGATGATTATGAATATGCAGTCAAGGTACGAACGATGAATGTGAAGGAACATGACGAATTACAGCGTATGGTAGGATACCAGATAAGAAAATTTAATGCATGTAGAAAATGTTTGAAATGTGAGTCATTATGCAGGTCTGGAGCAATATCTATTTCAGAAGATGGATATTATATAGATGCGGAAAAATGTGTTCATTGCAAGATGTGCATGACTGCAAAATATCTGGATGGTGGATGCATGATGGATAAATATTTGCGAACAAAGTAACAACTGGGAGGTAAAAACATGGCAATGAAGTTTCGTGCTCATGATACATTTTTTATAAGGAAAGGCTGGCTTAGCAAAGGCATGGAACGAGTTGTTGGTAAGCCTGATTTATTTGTAGATAAAGAGGAAAATCCTATGGATATCTTAGGCATAGGTGCAAATATGGTAAAGGCGCTTAGGTATTGGTTACAAGCTGTGGGATTGACAAGTGAACCAGTAAGTGGTCGAAGAATACAATCATTAACAGATTTTGGACAGTGTGTGTATACGCATGATAGATATATTGAGGAATTGGGAACATTATATTTATTACAATATCAACTTGCAAAACAGAAGGAAGAGGCTACCGCATGGTATTTCTTTTTTAATATTTTTAATTTGTCAGAATTTACAAAGGAAGAGTTTGTTCAGGAAATGCAGAACTATATTCTGATGTCGGATGATGATACTTCAGTTGCACTTAGGTCCTTGAATGATGATTTTTCCTGCATTATAAATACTTATTTGCCTAGATATAAAACAAATCCAGATAAAGTTTCACCTGAAAATAATATAGATTGTCCATTTGGAGAGCTTGGACTTGTTGATATAGCAAATAAGAAGAGGAAGACATTTAAAAAATCCATACCAGATGCCAAGACATTCAATCCATGGGTAGTTCTTTCGGTAATACAGGATCAAGCGGATGGGCGAGAAGAAATTGGACTGAATGAATTACTAACGAACCCTTGTAATATTGGAAAGATATTCAATCTTGATGCTATTACTATGTTGGATATTTTGCATGATATAGAGAATATAGGAATGCTTAAAATTATAAGAACGGCAGGACTTGATGTTATACATTTGAGCAAGAAAATGACGTTCATAGAGTGTGTTGATTATTATTACGAATCAATATCTGAAGGAGAGTAACGCAGCCATGAGTAAAATGATAACAGTTACTTCAGGATTTCAATATTCTGTAAATATAGGATACGATCTGAATAGCGATGATAAATTGAAGAATTTCATACCGACTAAATCTGCATTGGAACTCATGGAAGATGTTTTGTTAAGCACAAATCCTACGTCTAATGAACGTGCAAGGGTATTAGTGGGAGCGTATGGAAAAGGAAAGTCCCATATAGTATTAACGATTTTAGCAATGTTGATGAAGAGGGAATTAGAATTATTTAAAAAAGCAATGCCTAGGATTAAGGGAAATCCAAGGTTGTATCAGTGTATTCAAAATTATTATGAATCGGATAATAAAATATTGCCAGTAATAATCACAGGTAGTAATACTAGCTTATCTCAGGCATTCCTACTGGCATTACATAGAACGTTATCAATGAATAGCCTGTTAAATGTTATGCCGGAAACAAATTATAAAGCAGCAGTTAATGTTATAGAAAGATGGAAAAAGGAGTTTCCGGATACCTATCAAAAATTGAAAACTGTATTAGATATTCCTGTAGATAAATTTGTGGAAGAGTTACAGAATTATAACATTGGATCGTATGAGAAATTTGAGAAAGTATATCCAACACTTACCGCAGGCAGTCTGTTTAATCCATTTATAGGCTTTGATGTAGTCGATTTGTATGAAGAGGCTATAAAAGGCTTAAAAACAAAGGGATATACGGGACTGTATGTAATTTATGATGAATTTAGCAAATTTTTGGAAACAAATATTACGGAAGCCTCTGTTAGTGATACAAAAATGCTGCAAGATTTTGCAGAGAAGTGTAACCGGAGTGGAGAGTTTCAAATGCATTTGATGCTTATTTCACATAAAGAGATAGCAAATTACATTGATAAGTTGCCAAAGCAAAAGGTTGATGGATGGAGAGGCGTATCAGAACGATTTAAACATATACATTTAAACAACAATTTTACGCAGACATATGAAATTGTGGAATCTGCAATACAAAAAAAGAAATCCCTTTGGAGTCCATTTTGTAAGGAATTTGAAAGTGGCTTTGCAGGAATTTTTCAGCTATACCAAACACACAAAATTTTTAATGATTTACAAGATGAATCAATTGAAAGAACCATATATGGATGTTATCCGCTTCATCCAGTTTCGACATTTATTTTGCCAAGATTATCGGAAAGAGTAGCGCAGAATGAGAGAACATTATTTACCTTTATTTCTGCGCCAGGGATATCGACGCTTCCTTCTTTTTTGGAAACATATAATGATGATTGTTTTGTGCTTATTACACCGGATTGCATTTATGATTATTTTGAGCCATTGTTAAAAAAGGAAATATATAGTGGGAATATTCATGAAATTTATCGTTTAACGGAAGTGATTCTGGAGAAATTAGTGCCGGAATCTTTAGAGAGCAAGGTTGTAAAAACGCTTTCTCTTATATATATATTAGAGCAGTTTGAAAAATTGCATCCATCGAAAGATGAGTTAGTGGGCATATATTCAACTCAATATACAGTGGATGAAATTGATGGAGCAATAGACAATCTTATACAGAAAGAATATGTTATTTATTTAAAAAGAAGTAACAATTTCTTAAGGTTAAAGCAAACTTCAGGTGTGGATATTCGCAAGAAAATAAGAGATATAACTGAGATTCAAAAGAATAAAACAACTATTAAGGAAACACTTAATAACTCTAATTTTGATAATTATATGTACCCGGCAAGATATAATAATGAACGCGATATGATTCGTTTTTTTGCATTTGAGTTTATTGATGAGGAAGAAATAACGGAGAATATTGACTGGGAAATAAAAAGTGAAGGCATTGAAGCAGATGGGATAATATATGGAATTATTCCGCATAGTGAAATATCAATAAGGAAGATTAAAGAGGTTATCTTAAAAACTAGTATAAAATGCAATCGATACATTTTTATTGTTCCAAAACATTACTCTGAGATTGAGAAGATTGTTAGAGAGTTTAATGCTGTGTCTTTTCTTCGAGACGAAGCGAATGATGACAAAATTTTGTTTGATGAGTATGAGGTGATATACGAGGATCTTCGGGAAGTAATCAATTTATATATGAGAGCTTATACAAGACCAGAGGAATATAGGGCAGATTATATATTTGAAGGAAAGGAAATGCCAATTCGAAGAAAAGCAGCATTAACGGAATTGATGTCAGGTATTTGTGACGAAGTTTTTGCTTTGACACCGGTTATCAATAATGAGGTAATGAATAAGAATGAAATTACTTCTATTGCAAGTAACAGTAGGAGCAAAATTATAGCTGCATTGTTAAGAAACGAGTTAGAGCCAAACTTAGGCTTCACAGGAACTGGACAAGAGGTATCGGTAATGAGAAGTACTCTAATTAGAACCGGAGTCTGGGAAGAAAGTAATGGAGTGCCAAAAATAAATCTGCATCCGGCATCTGTAAAAAATATGGATGTATTATTATCAACTATAGAAAATTTTATAGTAGAAACAAGACAAAAAGGAAAAACGTCCTTTGCAGAACTTTATAATAGATTACTATCTCCAGAGTACCATATAGGATTGAGAAAAGGATTAATTCCAATCTATTTAACCGTTGTATTACATGAATATAAAAAAGAGGTTGTTATTTCAGATCAGTTAGGGCAGATATCTTTATCAGCTGACACAATACTCCAGCTAAATGCTAGACCGAAACAGTTTTATTTATCATATATTGACTGGAATCCGGAAAAAGAGGCATTTGTGCGAACTTTAGCGGAATATTTTGTGGAGTTTGTTGTAGAATCGGAGAGAGGTTCTAATTCATATGATTATGTGGTATCGGCAATGCGAAGGTGGTATATGTCGTTGCCTAAATATGCAAAGGAAAGTAAATTTGCGCCGGATAGAGGGAGAATCCGCAAAGATTATCAGGAAATGTTAAAGTTGCTCAAGCAAAATAATAGTGGTAATGAGTTGTTGTTTGAGAAACTGCCAAAGGTGTTTGGATTGGTAGAATTCCAAGAATCACTGGTAGACAATATAAAGACATTCAAGGAATTCTATGATAACTTTTTGAGTAATGTAAAAAAATCTTTGCGCAATGAGGTAAAGAAGATATTTATCTCTGAAAAGGATACTGTAAGCATGGATAAGATGTCATTAGCCTCGATTATAAAAGACTGGTGTGAAACCATCGACCAGTCTGCTTTTGAACAATTGTTTGCAGATGGGACAGAAAGGTGCCTAGGGTTGTTTAAGAGTATTACAAACGATGATGATTTAACTATCTCAAGACTTGCTAAATTAGCTACTGATTTACGGCTTGAAGATTGGGATGATAAAATTCGAGAGTTGTTTGTTTCAAACATAAAACAATATAAAAATACTGCAGAAAATCATCATGCTGTAAAAGAAAGTGCAGTAACAGAAAATGATACAAGTATCTATCAAATATCATTTAAAGATGATAGTGGAGAGATGGTAACGAAGCGTTTTGAGCGTGTTGAAAATACAGGTAAGGGTAAATTGCTTTATAATCAAGTTACAGCAGCGCTTGACTCTATGGGACGCTCTATCTCTAATCAAGAAAAGAGACAAATTTTGATGGAAATTCTTAAGGATTTATGCTGATAAGGGAGGATATAAATGGCTTACTTTGACAATGCAGCAACAACATATCCCAAGCCAGAATGTGTATATGCTCAAATGGATAGCTTTTATCGAAAGAGTGGCGGAAATGTAGGGAGAGGCAATTATGGTTTAGCACAGACAGCGGGAAGTATGGTTGATGACACTAGAAATAAAATACAGAAAATGCTGCATTGCCCCACAAAACAGGTTATTTTTGCACCTACAGCAACAGTAGCGCTTAATATTATTCTACAAGGGTTGATCGAAAAAGGAAAAAGGAATATATATATCAGTCCTTTTGAGCACAATGCAGTTACACGCACATTACATCATTTTGTTGAGAAAAAACTTGTGAATGTTACAGAATTGACTGTAAGGGGCAATCTGGAATATGATTTAGAGAAGATCCGTTACCAATTTGATGAAAAGAAACCGGAACTGGTGATTGTAAGTCATGCCAGTAATGTGATTGGCTTAATAGCGCCTGTTGAAGAAATCTTTTCTGTTGCAAAGAAATATGGTGCAGTTACAGTGGTAGATATGGCCCAGACTGCGGGACTTGTAGACTGCAATATGGGATTAGATATATTTGATTTTGCGGTGTTTGCCGGACATAAGACTATGTATGGCCCTACAGGAATTTCAGGTTTTGTAATGAAGCAGGATATAGATTTGCCGGCGACTATTTTTGGTGGAACAGGTTATGAATCCGCAAATCAAGATATGCCTAAGAGTTTACCAGAAAAATTTGAGGTAGGTACCCTGAATATTGCAGGAGTGGCAGGGTTAAATGCAGCGATAGAATGGATTTTTCAGCATACGATAGAGAAAATGTATATTGTAGAGTGCGAAAAAAGAAAGCAATTAGTAAAATTGCTTGATTCATATGATTTTATCAAGATTATAGGAAATGAAAAGAATTGTAAATATGTTGGTATCGTTTCCTGTATAATGGAGGGGATTAGCAGTGATAGCGCTGGCAGCATATTGAATGAACAAGGAATTGCTGTAAGAGCAGGATTGCAGTGTGCACCATTGGCGCACAAATTTTTAGGTACATATCCAGCAGGTACGATAAGATTTAGTGTGAGTCATTTTACATCGGAAAAAGATTTTGAAGAGTTAAAACAAGTGTTGGATTATATAGAAGAAAACATGTAAAGGAGAAGGTAATGGGATTTGAGGATATTACTATAAAGAATGAATATAGGTCTCTTATTGATGATGTTGTCAAAGATTTTTATGTCCCATTGTTGAAAAATGCGGTTTTGTATCAAAGGGCAGTTGGTTTCTTTTCGTCATCGGCGTTAGCAATGATTTCTAAGGGGATTGAAGGATTGGTACAAAATGGTGGTACGATTCAGATAATAGCTTCTCCTAAATTGTCGTCATCTGATATAGAAGAGATTAGAAAAGGATATGAAGTTAGGCGGGTAATAGAAAATTCCTTAATAAGGGAACTGAGTGAAATAGAAAATCCAATAGAGTTAGAAAAATTATCGTATATGGCAAGGCTGGTAGCAGATGGGGTATTGGATATAAAGATAGCATTCTTGACGACAAAGAATGAAATTGCAATGTATCATGAAAAGATGGGATTAATTACAGACAATGAAGGAAATACAGTGGCATTTTCTGGTTCAATGAATGAAAGTGAAAATGCATTTAAAGGAAATTATGAGTCATTTGATACATTTTGTTCATGGACAAATGACTGCGAGCGGGTTTTTAAGAAACAAATGGCTTTTAAAGCAATATGGGAAGATTACGAACCAGGGGTAGAAACATTAGATTTTCCTGTAGCTGTGAAGCAAAGATTATATGAATATAATGCTGATTTAAGGAGGAATTGTAATAGTATAGCGAATGGCAGTATAACAAAGATTCAAATAGACTCAAAAGAAAAAGGTGAAATTTATTTGCCAGAAGATTTTAATATCCGTGAATATCAATACAATGCGATTCAAACTTGGGAAAGCAGGGGATTTTGCGGAATATACGATATGGCAACAGGAACGGGAAAGACCTTAACAGCATTAGCAAGCGTTGAATATCTTTTCAGAAAAAATAATAACAGGCTTGCCATAGTAATTGTGTGTCCATATCAACATTTGGTAGAACAATGGGTAGAAGATATTGTGAGATTTGGAATATATCCTATTATAGGATATTCGGCGTCTTCACAAAAGAATTGGAAAAAGAATTTAGAACAGGCAGTGCGTTCTTTTAATCTTAAGGTGTTAGACACATTTTGCTTTGTAACAACAAATGCATCTTTTGTCACAAAAAAAGTGCAGGAACAGATAATACAGTTAAATGAAGATGCATTGTTTATTGTTGATGAAGCGCATAATATGGGGGCTGCAAACTATAGGAAGTGCTTGCCTGAAAATATTGAATTCAGACTTGCGTTATCTGCAACAATAGATAGACATAACGATGATATTGGAACAGAGGCATTAACATCATATTTTGGGGATAAATGTATAGAATATTCTTTAAAAGATGCAATAGAAAATCAAATGCTTACCAGATATTTTTATTATCCTGTATTGACATATTTAGATGAGGATGAACTTGAAGAATATTTAGATTTAACACATCAATTGGCAACAGCCATATTGAGAAAAGGCAGGAAATTAGTTTTGTCTGAATATGCAAAACAATTACTGATAAAAAGGTCAAGAGTTATTGCAGGAGCAAGAAGTAAACCGCCAGAACTAAAGAAACAGATGGAAACGTACAAAGATGATAAGCATATTCTGGTATATTGTGGTGCAACGACAATAAAAGACGCTGATGCAGAAGATATGGATTTTGGTACGAGACAGATTGATTTAGTAACTAATTTGTTAGGAAATGAGTTGGGGATGAGAGTGGGAAAGTTTACATCTCAAGAATCGGCTCAGGAAAGGGCGCAGATACGAACTGCATTCGCGGCTGGAGAAATGTTGCAGGCTCTTGTAGCTATAAAGTGTTTGGATGAGGGTGTAAATATACCGAGTATTAAAACAGCGTTTATTTTAGCCAGCAGCACAAATCCAAAAGAATATATACAGAGACGAGGCAGAGTGCTTAGAAAATTTCCGGGTAAGGATTATGCGGTGATATTTGATTTTATTACTTTACCATTTCCAGTGGACACACTGAGTTTTCAAAGAGATGAAATTATTAATTCAACGAAAGGATTGGTAAAAAGGGAAATAATAAGAATGTTAGATTTTGCAGAAATAGCAGAAAACCCATCGGAAACATATGATTTGATATATGATTTAAAGCATGGATTTGGTATTACAGAAGAAGATTTAAAAGAAGAGGAGGTAAATGGTAATGTTGTCTGATGAAATTCAAAAGGTAGAAATTGATGAACAGAGGCTAAATCAAATGAAAAATTCAATTATTTCTTTGGAAAGAAATAATATAAAAACAGGAGAATTCACTACGCAGGATATGGTCAAAGCTATTAGGAAAATCATTGAGAAAATCGCTGATTAAGGGAGGCGGATGAGATGCTGATAAAGAGTATTATTATGAATAACTTTAGACAGTTTAAAGGAAAGCAGAAATTAGAATTTTCTACGGATTCAGATAAAAATGTGACGGTTTTGCTTGGAGATAATACATTTGGAAAAACTACTATACTGCAAGCTTTTAATTGGTGTTTATATGGTGTTGCAGATTTTCCTAAAGATAGTAATCCGGATTTTCTTTTAAATTTAGAGGTTGCAAATGAACAGGCAGGTCTTCAGCAGAAGTGTGAAGTCTCTGTAGAACTCATTTTGGAACATAAGGATACAGAATATATTGTACTTAGAAAACAGGCATACATAGATAGGGCATATGGAAGCTGGAATGCACTGAATAGTCAACTTTTGGTGTCCTATAAAGAGAATGGAATTACAAAACAAGTAAGAGAAGGTGAAGAGAAAAATATTATTAACGCAATTTTACCTCAGTCACTTTCAGGGTATTTCTTTTTTGATACTGAGCGTGTTTCAGATATTAGTACGAGGAAAGATTTATCGGAAGCTGTACGTGGATTATTGGGATTGGCTGCCGTTGGCAACGCAAGAAAACATTTGGGCGCTAGAACACAAAAAGCAACAGCAATAGGGCAGTGGAATGGTTCGCTTGATTTGGCAGGCGATGAAAGAGCGAAGGAAGCACAAGAAACAATTTCTAGGGAGACAGATAAAATTGAAACGTTAAAAAGTGAAATAGAAAATGCAGAAAGAGAATTAGAAAATCTCAATAATCAAAAGGAAAAGATTGCGGAGATATTAAGAGATAACCAAAGCACAGCGGAATTGCAGAGGCAAAAACAAACATTAGAAGAAACACTTGAAAAAGAGAAAAAGGAATTGGAAGATGCCAATAAGAATTTTTTGAGATTTTTCAGTTCTAATGCCGTGTCATATTTGGCATTACCATTAGTTGACCAGGCTCAAATAGTTTTGGTGAATGCACATGTTGATGATAGAGGAATTCGAGATATGACGGAGGCATCTATCCGGGATATTATTAAGCGGGGCAGATGTATTTGTGGAGCTCAAATTGTGGAACCGGAAAATGGGAGCTTGGGAAATGATGCTTACCAGCATATAATTGATGAATTGAATTATGTTTTACCAGCACATTTGGGGACTGCAATAATGAGTTTTAAAGAACTGATGGATACAGAATGTCGTAATATGGCACAGTTTTATCAAACAATAGAACAAATGTATAAAGACATTCAAAAGCATAGGGATACAATTGCCAAAATAGAGGATGATATAGCTAGGATAGAAGAAAGTATTTTTGGTAAAGAGAATATGAGTAGTTATGAGGCGGATATGAATCGCATCAAAGCCGATATAAAGAGAATGCATGATAAAAAAGAACGTTGTAATAGAGATATTGGTGCATGTGAGAGTGCGATTGACTCTGCGCAGAAGGTATATGATGGACTGGTGTCCGCATCAGACAGAAACAAAAGGCTTATTATTTATCTTGCTTATGCGGAAAGAATTTGTAAATGGATTGATGATACTTATGCAGAAAAAGAGTTAGAAATGCGTTCTCGTTTACAGGAGAAGGTTAACAATATTTTTGCAAGAATGTATCATGGGGAACGCAGAGTGCAAATTGATAATCAGTATCACGTAACTCTTTTTGCACAAATGAATGGTAAAGAGGTAATTACTGGCGAATCAGAAGGACTTAAGAGAGTTAAGAATTTTGCATTTATAGCCGGTTTAGTGGATTTAGCAAAAGAAAAGGCTTCTTTAGGAAAGAAGAGTGAAACAATCACATGGGATAATGAAGCATATCCGCTCGTAATGGATGCTCCTTTTTCAAATGCTGATGAAACTCACATAAAAAATATTTCAGGCGTGCTTCCAGAAGTGGCAAATCAGGTAATTATGTTTGTGATGGAGAAAGACTGGCAATACGCACAGTCTGTTATGGATGTGCGTGTAGGTAAATATTGTACTCTGAAAAAATATTCAGAATCCCATACAGAGATAGAAAGTTGAGGTGGATGTTATGTTTGAAGGCGATTATACAATCAATGGGATACATGCCACATATATTAAATATCTGAAGGATGAAGTAAAGGCTTTTGAAAGGTACATAGATGTGTATATGACAGGAGTAACGATGGGGGTGTTACATAACAGGCGAGCGAAACAGGGGGGATCAACAGATAGAGCGAGAATATATGCTGATGCGTTTAATACAGAACATGTAAAATGCAATGAGTTATTCAAATTAGTTATTCTTAATGATACATCAAAGCTGTGGTCAGACGAGGAACGCATAAATATTTGTTTTAAATACCGAGATAAAATGGATGATAAAGCTGTACCGCCTATTGAGGAGTATGAGATTGAAATTATGAAGGAAGCTCTTGATTTGTTTAACGAATATGCTATGGGCGGAATAGAGCTGTTGTATGAGAGTTTTTCAAGTAGTTCAACGATAAGTGTGGATGATACGGTAGATTACGCATATAAAGCAATGTTCGATCAGCATATATTTATTGAAAGCAGACAAGCCGGGGTTGATGTAGAACAATTACTTCGTCCAGAATATTAGAGAGAAATTGGTGGGTAAAATGGCAGGAATACCTATTGAAAGTTTAAATTTGTCAGTAAGGGCAACAAATGTGTTACATCGTATGAATATTCATGAAGTGGAGCAGTTGTTGAACATACCGATAGAATATATAGCAGAACAGCGGAATATGGGAGTGAAAACTATTGCAGAAATTGAAGGTGCAGTAAGACAAATCAATATAGGTGACATGAGCATAGAAGATTTGGAAAATCTTACTCCTGTTGATAGCGTTAATTTTTCAAAAAGGAATTTTTCAGAAGAACAAATAGAAGAATTATCGTGTCATCCAATTACAGAACTTAATCTTTCAAATCGTGCGATGAATGCGTTGTTGAAGGTCGGTTGTGAAACGATGGCTATATTAGCGGAAATGACGCTTACAGACATTAGGAATATGAAAGGATTAGGAGCAAAGACTTGTGATGAAATATGGGAGGAACTCAATCAATGGATAGAAGCGAATATGCTTATTTCGGAGGAAGGTAAAGACGGTATAATATCTGAAAAAGAACAGCTCTTTTATCAATGGCTTGCTGGAAAAATTAAGCCAATAAGTCCAATTTATTGGAAACGATTAAGAAATATTGTGCTAGATTCTGGATATATTGAAATAGTAGATTGGGATATAGAAAGTATAGATGATAAATTTATTAGAATGGTATTGGCATTATCTGAATTTCGTATTGGCATAAAAAATCTTTTTTTGAAGTATGCACCGGATGGAATTATAGAAAAAGATGTGTTTGAAAAACAATTAGCCTTAGTTGGTCTGGAATTCGATAGTTCCATTCTTATAGAAATAATTTTAGATGGTGCTATTTGTATTATAGAGCATGGATATTATATTTTAAATAGACCTCATGCAATGCGGTATCTTCAGGAAAAATATTTGGATAGCAGTGATCGGAATGGTGAAATAACTCTCAAAAGACTTTCCGGCGATAACTTACAAATGATTGGTGATATGTATGGCTTAACAAGAGAAAGGGTACGGCAAATACTTGTCCAAACTGTAAAAAAGATGCCGTTAATGTATGAAGATTACTTTAGTGAGCTATATAAGTATTTTAAATTATCGAAAGAGGAATTTTGCAATGTATTTCCAGCTTGTGGAGAAACCGGATATGAGTACTTGTTTATTAAATACAAAAAAGGTGATATGAGTATAACGCCAGAGAGTATACAGAATTATACGGGACGTTTCTCAGAGAGAGTCAGTGCATTTTGGAGTGAGGAGTCAATACGCAGAGATAAGCAAACGGTTTCAAAAACGGAAATGGTGTATAGGGTACTTCTTAGTAATGGCAATGAGTCAATGTCCATGGAAGAATTTGAAAAAGAATATTATAATTATATTGAACGGAGAAACTATCCACGTGAAAGACTTACTATTAATCAACGAACTGTGGTAAATCACTTGCGAAATGCTAAGCATATTGTATTTGACAGAAAAAATTATGTCAGGTATTGTGAGGCAAATCCAAAAGTAATATGGGAAAAGATTGATTTTACACAGTATAGGAATCTTGTTATATCAACTGAGTTGATATATAGGGATTATGCTGAATTGATGGAAGAATTGGACATTAGGGATGGATATGAACTTTTTTATGTGATTAAATCCTCTATCGAGAACTGGAATACTTCTTTATTTGAGATAAATTGCCGCAGAGTTCCGGTTATTGTGATGGGGGATGGCAGTGAGGAACATCAGGCTGTTCAATTATTAAAAGAACTTTCACCAATTGATTTTCAATCTTATTATGAAGCATATGAAGAAAGATTTGGGGTAAGAAAAGAAAGTGCACAAGGCAATCCGACAATTTCAGGCATCTTGGCGAATTATTATACAGAAGGTATATATGCCATTGATGTTCCGTCAATTGATGAAAGAGATGTTGCTGCATTCAAAGAGGTATTGGAAAGCTGCATTCAAAGAGGTATTGGAAATAAAAAACTTTTGGTTTACAGATGAACTTGAAAGAGAGTTCAAAAGAGTATGTGCTAATTCCTCTACAGATGCATTTAACAGTGCTGCTTTTAAAAGAATCGGATATTCATTGAACATGGGGTACGCATACAATAATATGTATAGTTCTGTAATTAGTTACTTTGATGCGGAGGTATTTTCATCAGATATTGTAGATTTGAACGAGTTAGACAGACGACTTGTGAATTTGTCGGCTTTCAATTCGGCATTATATAAAAAGAAAATGGATCTGGAATATATAGAAGTAGCGCCAAAGATATTGATGTCAATATCGAAGGTGGAATCTGTGTATGGAATAACCCTGAGCGATGTGAAAGAACTTCAGGATTGGGTATTGGATTGTGAAGAAAGGTACTATAATGCACACAGTTTGTGGAATGATATATGTAAATTAGGCTGCTCGGCAAAGTTACAGAATAATGAGTGGATGTGTACCTGTATATTTAGGCAGCAGGATGCGATAGCTTCTTTGCAGGTGGCAGGCGGAATTATTTTGTGTAAAGAATATAGTAAACTCAATTTTGGATTAATATGCAAGTGGCTAGTAGAGAAAAATGGAAGAATGACAATGCAAAATTTGGCGTCGTTGTTTAATGACACTTTTTCGACTAGAGTACCAGTGACCAAGATTGCAGAAAAAATGAAAGCATATGGTTTATGGGAGACATTTGTAACAGATTCATTTGAAGAATATATTGATAATCTTGTAGTTAATACGAATTTGGAGTTGGATGATAATGATTTGTTCCAAGAGGAATTTTTCTAAAATGAAATGGTGGAATATATGTTTTAAAGAGATAAAATTTTATTTAAAGCAGTAAGAAATATCCATACCAGAAAGAGAGGCATCTGAATGATACCATTAAAGATAGAAACTTTGCTAGAAGGACGTGTCGTTGAACATGACCGTGTAGAGTATAAAACAGGCTGGAATCCAAATGATATTATTCATTCTATTTGTGCGTTTGCAAATGACTATGATAACACCAATGGCGGATATATCGTCATAGGGGTAAAAGAGAGCAATGGTATGCCGGTATTTCCGTTAGAAGGTGTTCCGAAGGAAAAGTTAGATTCCATACAGCAGGAAATATTTCAGTACTGTAATCAGATTATTCCAAGGTACATTCCAAGAATGGAAGTGGTTGATTATAAGAATGAAGGAATTTATTTGATATATCTATGGTGTTCAGCAGGTGATAGCGGTCCTTATCAGGCGCCGAAATCAGTGTATGTGGAAAATGGTGAAAAAGCTGACAAAAGCTTGAAATATTGGATTAGACCGGCATCGCTTACTACAGATGCCAAGCAGGACGAAATATCTGAATTGTTTGATAAATTTAATTCTGTGCCATTTGATGACCGTGTCAATAGAAAGGCAAAAATTGATGATATCATGAGAGGCTATCTTGAAGATTTTATCAGGAAGAGCAATAGTAGTCTGGTGATGGAACTGAATAGCAGTTCATTAGAGGAACTGCTGCTTGCACAGGAAGTTGCAAATGAGACAGATACGGAATTAGATATCAGAAATATCGGTGTATTGATGTTTGCGGAACATCCGGAGAAGCTGATTCCGGGGGCATATATTGAGCTGATTCGATTTCATTCAGAAGAAGCCGAGGCATCGGATGATTTTACGGAAAAAATATTTACAGGACCAATATGGAGACAGGTTCAGGATGCTTTGAATTATATAAAGACAACTGTGATTGAGCAAAAAGTTGTAAAGGTTCAGGGTCAGGCGGAAGCAGAACGATAGTTTAACTATCCATATAAGAGACATTTAGTGAAGAGTATGAGGCTGTTGTGGCTGTTCATACTGCCTGCATGTGGATGAAGCTGTAGAAAAATTTACAGGTAAGATTATTGCTGTTGTTCATAGAAATGATGATGTGGAAGAAAAATGGGTTGTTGCACCTGCAGGAATGACTTTTACGAAAGAAGAAATCAAGGAGCAGATTCATTTTCAGGAACAATATTTTGATAGTGAGATTATGATGTAAAATATATTGGAGGAACGAAAGAATGAGTAAAAGTCTTGTTTTTCTAGATGATTTTTCCAAAGAAGAGATATATGAAATATTCAAATTGGCAGATAAGTTTTCAGATGATGTGAGTCAGGTAAAGCCTTTAGAAGGAAAGACGGTCGTTTTATTCTTTCCGGAGAGTAGTATTCGTACAAGAGTAACTTTTGAAAAAGGAATACATGAGTTGGGCGGGAAGACGATTCTTTTTCCGCCAGAGGCACTTGATAAAAAAGAGAAAATACAAGATGTGATAGGGTATTTGGAAAATTGGGTCGATGCCGTTGTGGTACGTCATAGTGATATTCAGGTTGTAAAGAGCATGGCTGAGCATGCAAGGATTCCTGTAATTAATGCAATGACTTCTGAAAATCATCCGTGTGAAATTATTACGGATTTATATGCATTGTCAAAGCTTCATAAAGTATTGATAAAGAAGAAATTCTTGTTTGTAGGAGCAAAAGGAAATATTGGAAATACATGGAAAGCAGCATCTGAACTAATGGGATTTGAGTTGGAGCAATGCTGTCCTGTTGGATATGAGATAAACAATATTAAATGTTATACAAATATTGATGAAGCGGTTGCTGGAAAAGATATTATATGTACCGACTCAATACCGAATAAGGCAAAGGAAGACTTTAAAGAATATCAAATTACTTTATCGCATATGCAAAAAGCCAATCAGGGAGCTGTTTTGAATCCATGTCCGCCGTTCTTTCGAGGAGAAGAGGTTTCTGGAGCGGTAATAAACAGTGATTACTTTGTGGGGTATGGATTTAAGAAGTGTTTGATTACAGTGCAGCAAGCGATTTTATGCTATTTGTTGGACAGGAAATGATATAAAATTTTTGACAGGAGATGTTTGGAATAAATGATAGTCAGAGAAGCAAACACAAATGATTTGAATGAAATAGTGCAGTTATATCTGTATCTGCACGAGGAAAACATTCCGGATGATACAGAGCATTTACGAAACACATGGAAAAGTATTATTAGTGACATTGATATGTAAAATATGGAGAAAGATTATGATATATGAATTAGCTAAAACGGAGGATTTACAGACCGTTTATGATGTGGTACAGCATACCATAAAAATAGTTTATCCGAAATACTACCCGATAGAAGTGGTGGATTTTTTCTGTGAGCATCACAGTATGGAAGCGATAGCAAAGGATATTGAAAATGGTTATGTAAGCGTACTTAAGATAGATGAAAATACTGTGGCAACAGGATGTTTTGTGGATAATCATATCACAAGAGTTTATGTGTTGCCGGAATGTCAGAAAAAGGGTTACGGTACGTTTATTATGAAAACCATAGAGACTCAGATTGGCGAAAAATATGATAAGGCATATTTGGATGCTTCCTTGTCGGCAGCAGCACTTTATGAGAAATTGGGATATTTAACTATAAAACATGAGTGTTATCCGGTGGAAAACGGAGTGATACTTGCCTATGAAGTTATGGAAAAAGAGTTGCATCAGGTTTCTTCTACAATAAATTATGATGGCAGAAAATTTGTTCCAAAAATGAATTCAGAAAATGGAGAAGTTAGCGAGCAGACGATATTTTTATATCATCAAAATGGAAGTCTTTTGTGGGCGGAATATAGCGGTGGAGATATATTGAAAGGTTCTTTAATAGGTTCTGTTTCTAATAGCGGAGAGTTAGATTTTGCGTATCATCATATGAACCTGGATATGCAGATAAAGACTGGTAAGTGTCATAGTGTGCCGACTGTGAGAGAGAATGGGAAAATAGAACTGTCAGAACAATGGGAATGGACAAGCGGAGACTTTTCTGAGGGAGAGTCTTTGCTGGTAGAGGTGTAGGATGAAGGAAAAATATGAATACAAAAAGGCAATCGTTGAAAATATAGATGAATTGGTAAGAACAAGTCTTTCAGGGCGTCTTGGATGTCCTCCGCCGTTTGAATGTCATACTCTCTAAGAGGACGCATATGCGTCCTTTTATTTTGCAGCTTTCTGGAGTAATTCGTCAAAGGTGTCTGCTGCCCCTTGTTTCATGTCCTCCGTGTTATGTACATACTTATCAAATGTAGTCTGTATGGATGCGTGCCCAAGTCGTTCCTGCACGGTCTTGGGCGATACGCCTGCTTCAATTAGCATAGTTGCGTGTGTATGCCTCAATGAATGGTAGTCAAATTTTTCAAGTCCAAGTCTGTGGTGTATGATTCTTGACGGATACTTGAATGAATCTGTTGAGACATATTCTCCGTTTTCTTTCCTGAAAACGATGTCGGCAGTTGGCAGTGTGCAGGGGATGCCTTTTTCAATTTCTATGATTCGCTGTATGGTTTTGCCTTTCTCGTCCGTTTCATCCTTAAGGTATAGTTCTTTATAATATTCACCGTAGTAAATCTGGTTTTCGAGCTGTTTTTTTCTCCATGCCTTTAATACCTGAATCAAATCATTTGACACAACGATAGCCCGGTTACTTGTTGGGGTTTTGGGAGACTGGAAGTACCATGCGGAGCGTTCCTCTTTCTTTCCCTTTTCCTGAAAGGCTTTTCGGATGTCAACGCCAAAGTTTCTTTTGACAATCTGCTTATTGAATATTCTCGTGCGGTAACACCGCAAGTCCGGCAGGCAGGAAACCGCCTGTC
>ERZ778504.1276-NODE-1276-length-19037-cov-5.908756_pt1 | contig 19037 bp, 18 predicted proteins | sample MGYA00510046_ERZ778504 | MGnify/ENA primary metagenome ERZ778504 (study PRJEB29527, sample SAMN07138964) | mouse gut metagenome | material: feces | host: mouse | place: China:Nanjing | collected 2016-01-25 ...
CTTTCAGTTGATTTATTGCGAGGAAAAGATTAATTTTGAACTCCAATCAAGCTATCACATTATCACATGAATAATAAGAGGAACATAATATTTCGCAGAATAGGATTATCATTGGCTGCACTTGCTGTAGTCGTCACCATATTCACCGTTATTGCCAATGTTGTGGTTGAACGCAGCACACGCGACCGAATATATGACAACATTGATGCCCTGCCCCACAATCGCGTGGCCCTACTGCTCGGAACTTCGCCGCTTAACCGTTACGGCACACCTAACTCCTACTTCACCAATCGCATCAATACCGCAGTAAAGCTGTTCCGTCAAGGGAAGATTGATTACATAATCGTGAGCGGCGACAACCACACACGACAATATGACGAAACAACGGCCATGAAGGACTCACTCATGGCTCACGGCATTCCCGAGGATGCAATAGTGCCTGACTATGCCGGATTCCGCACTCTCGACTCAGTGGTGAGAGCAAAGGAGGTCTTCGGCTGCGATTCATTGACAATAATATCACAGGCCGACCATAATGCGCGTGCCCTATATCTCGCCGAGAAAAGCGGCATCGAGGCAGTGGCAATAGCTGCCCCCCTGCGTGCCGGACGACTGGTGAGAGTGCGACTTGCATTGCGTGAATGGCTCGCCCGTGACAAGATGATGCTTGATCTGCTTGTAGGGAAACGACCGCATTTTCTCGGCGAAAAAATCGAAATTCCACAATCGCCATCAAATCCTTACGCCCCGCTGAAGGAGAAGCTTACCCAATACATAGCCGATAAAAATGCCCGAATCGGAATCGCTGTACTTGTCAATGGCCGATACTCGGTATCGATAAATGGCGATTACGCATTTCCAATGTTGAGCGTTTACAAATTTCCAATCGCCATGGCCGTGGCCGAATATTGCCGAATGCGTGACATCGACTTCTCGGATTCATGCCTCGTTACAGCCGGCGATTTACATCGCGATACTTACAGCCCCATGCTGAAGAAATACGCCGATGTCGACACCGCGTCAATCTCTTTTGATGAATTGCTGGCCTATGCCCTTCAGCAAAGCGACAACAATGCATCGGACATTTTGCTGAATTGCATAGGCGGAGCCGCTTCGGCCAATGAATACGTATCGGCGACCGGAATAGAAGGCGTTACAATCAAATGGAGCGAGGACGACATGCACATCGATGTGTCGCGATGCTATGAAAATTCAGCCACCCCTGTAGCCATGGCTAAACTGATGTGGACATTTGACTCCCAATATAACGACACACTGTCGAAACGCATAAAGCAACTGATGGAGTCATGCGAAACAGGTCAGGCACGACTGGCCAAGCCTTTGATTGAATCCAATGCGGTAATAGGCCATAAAACGGGAACCGGTTTCATAAATCCCGATGGCAGCCTCATGGCTGTAAACGATGCCGGATACGTGCATCTTCCCGACGGAACACACTACAGCATAGCAGTGTTCATAGCCGACTCATACTACGACATGGAGCATACCGAGGATATAATTGCCGATATTTCGGAAATGACAGCAGAGTTCATAACCAACGCAAATTGATGACTATGACAAATATTCAGGACAATAAACAAGATCCGTTGAAGCTGATATTCAACTATAATAATGTGTTTTACAGCTTTTTCTATGATGACACAAGCAGTTGCATACATCGTTCCCGTGAGTTTGCCATAAATTATGTGCGCTCCGGAGAGATGATGTTGGACAATGGTAAAGAAAAGATACATGTACACAAAGGTGAATGTGTATTCATTCCACGTGACTACAAAATCACCATGTACAAAAAGTCGCATAACGGTGAACGTTATTGCGGGATATTTTTGATGTTTACGCGCAACTTCCTGCGTGACATGTATAATAAATTGGGATATAATACTGCTCCGGCCCAGATCAAGAAAATGGACAATGCTGTCATGATTCTGCCTGAAACTGTGGAACTTGAGTCGCTGTTTGCCTCGATGTCACCCTATCTCAATCCCGACGTCAAGCCAAAGGATGAATTCATGAGCCTAAAATTGCAGGAAGGTCTTATGGCTCTTCTTGCTATCGATGAAGGTTTTGCGCCTTTGATGTTTGACTTCAGCAAACCATGGAAAATGGATATACTCGACTTCATGGAAGAGAACTATACGAGCGACCTAAGCATAGAAGAGATTGCCCATTACACCGGACGAAGCCTTGCAACATTTAAGCGTGATTTTAAGAAAATAAGCGATCTTACTCCCGAAAAATGGCTTATAGCCCGCCGACTTGAAAAAGCATACGAACTCATTAAAGGCGGCCGTAAAAAGGTGGTAGATGTATACGCCGAGGTTGGATTTCGTAATCCGTCACACTTCTCCACTGCATTTAAAAAGCGTTTCGGAATCGCCCCCGCGGCAATTATGCCATAATTGTGACACCATCAGAAATATTATAAAATTCTTAGAATTGCTTGTTTATTCGATGACAAATTGCCATACATTTATTGCGCATCGCTAAATATAAAAACAAGTGTAGCCATAATCTAATTATTTGATTTACAAAATTTTTATTTTCTAAGTTTCTTTCTAAGTAGGGGTCCTAAATTTTCTTAGTATTTTCTAAGTTTTTCCGTTCATACTGCACATGGGATGTGTCGTTATGTACGTAAAAAATAGGCGATAACCCCTTTTTCATCAAGGGCTTATCGCCTATCTATCTGGTTGTCAGAATATTCCGATTATCCCTCGATTGCAGCCTGCGCCGCAGCTACACGAGCGATGGGAACGCGGTAGGGTGAGCAGCTCACGTAGTTCATGCCAAGCTTAGCACAGAACTTAACTGATGAGGGTTCACCTCCGTGCTCGCCGCAGATACCCACTTTGAGTTCGGGCTTGGTGGCGCGACCCTTCTCAACGCCCATGCGTACGAGCTGGCCAACACCTTCCTGGTCGAGTACTTCAAAGGGATCGGTTTTGATAATGCCGTGCTCCTTGTAGAACTTGAGGAACTTGGGAGCGTCGTCACGAGAGTAACCGAAGGTCATCTGAGTCAAGTCGTTGGTTCCGAATGAGAAGAAGTCAGCAACAGTTGCAATCTGGTCGGCGGTCAAGGCAGCGCGGGGCACCTCAATCATTGTACCTACCTTGTAGGGAACTGATTCGCCTCTTTCCTCAAATACCTTTGCAGCAGTGATGTTGATTACATCGGCCTGGTTCTGGATTTCCTTCAATGTACCAACAAGAGGAATCATGATTTCAGGATGTACATCGATACCGCGAGCCTTCATGTTGAGAGCAGCCTCGATGATGGCGCGGGTCTGCATTTCAGTGATTTCGGGATAGGTGATACCAAGACGGCAACCACGGTGACCGAGCATCGGGTTGAATTCCTCAAGGCTGTCAACCTTAGCCTTAACTTCCTCAAGAGTCAAGCCCATTTCCTGAGCGAGCTCTTTCTGAGTGGCAGTCTGGTGAGGTACAAACTCGTGCAACGGGGGATCGAGAAGACGGATGGTAACTCCGTAGCCGTCCATAGCCTCGAAGATGCCTTCAAAGTCACCGCGCTGCATGGGAAGAAGCTTCTTAAGAGCGTTGCGACGGCCGTCGACATCATTTGAAAGAATCATCTCGCGAACAGCCTTGATGCGGTCGCCTTCAAAGAACATGTGCTCGGTGCGGCAGAGGCCGATACCCTGAGCGCCGAAGTTGCGAGCCTGCTTTGCATCGCGGGGAGTGTCGGCGTTGGTGCGTACGAGTGTCTTGGTATATTTTGCAGCGAGGTTCATGATTGCGCCAAAGTCGCCTCCAAGTTCGGGCTCGGTAGTGGGAACCTGACCGTCATAAACTTCACCTGTAGAACCGTTCAACGAAATCCAGTCGCCTTCCTTGTAAACCTTACCGCCCATCTCAACAGTCTTGGCCTTGTAGTCAACCTTAATTTCACCGGCTCCTGATACACAGCACTTACCCATACCACGGGCAACCACAGCAGCGTGAGAGGTCATACCGCCACGCATTGTGAGGATACCTTGTGCTACAGCCATACCGCGAAGGTCCTCGGGAGAGGTTTCGATACGTACAAGAACGACTTTCTTCTTCTTTTCAGCCCAAGCTTCAGCATCCTCAGCCGAGAATACAACCTGACCAGCAGCAGCACCGGGTGATGCGGGAAGACCCTTGGCAACAACCTTGGCACGCTTGAGGGCAGCCTTGTCGAATACCGGGTGAAGAAGTTCGTCAAGCTTCTGGGGCTCCATGCGCATGAGAGTGGTCTTTTCATCGATCTGACCGGCACGAAGGAGGTCCATAGCTATCTTAACCATAGCGGCACCTGTGCGCTTACCGTTACGAGTCTGAAGCATCCAGAGTTTACCATCCTGAATGGTGAACTCCATGTCCTGCATATCCTTGTAGTAGTCCTCAAGACGGTTTGCGATAGCGATAAGCTCGGCGGCGCAGTCAGGCATTGACTCTTCAAGTGAAGGATACTTGTTCTTGCGGTCGTCTTCCGAGATACCCTGAAGAGCGGCCCAGCGGCGTGAACCCTCTACAGTAATCTGCTGCGGTGTGCGGATACCGGCAACGACATCCTCGCCCTGAGCATTGATAAGGTATTCACCGTTGAACATATTTTCACCGGTAGCGGCATCGCGGCTGAAAGCAACACCGGTAGCCGAATTGTTACCCATGTTACCGTAAACCATGGCCTGTACATTTACTGCAGTACCCCACTCTTCAGGAATCTGGTTCATGCGGCGATAAAGGATGGCGCGCTCGTTCATCCAGCTGTCGAATACGGCGCAGATACCACCCCAAAGCTGTTCCCATGCGCTGTCGGGGAAGTCCTTTCCGGTGAAGTCCTTAACAGCAACCTTAAACAGCTTTACAAGGTTCTTGAGGTCGTCAACATCAAGCTCGGTGTCAAGCTTAACGCCCTTCTGCTCCTTAACCTTTTCCATGATTTCCTCAAAAGGATCGATGTCGGCCTTGCTCTTGGGCTTCATACCAAGAACAACATCACCATACATCTGGACAAAGCGACGATAGCTGTCCCAAGCAAAACGGGGATTACCGCTCTTTTCAGCAAGTGAAGCTACAGTAGCGTCGTTCATACCAAGATTGAGGACGGTGTCCATCATACCGGGCATTGATGCACGAGCACCCGAGCGAACTGATACGAGCAGGGGATTGGCGGGATCATCGAATTTCTTTCCTGTAAGTGATTCAACGTGGGCAATTGCTGCTTCCACATCCTTTTGAATCAAACGAACGACTGCGTCACGGCCATCCTGAGTGTATTGGTTACATACTTCTGTCGTGATGGTGAATCCCGGAGGAACCGGCATTCCCAAGAGGTTCATTTCAGCGAGGTTAGCGCCTTTACCACCCAGAAGATTTCTCATCTCGGCATTACCTTCGGCTTTACCGTCACCGAATGTGTAAACTCTTTTCATTGGATTTAATTGATGTTAAAATTAAACTTATTTTATTTTTTGGTTATAGTCTAATCGGCATTAGTTATGTTGCAAATTTAGGATAATATAATGAGAAAACGAAACACTTTCGACGAAAAAATACGACAATAGGGCTATTTTTAACGGCAATTTGCTTGTTGTGCATTGTTAAAATAGTATTTAACATACAAAATCGGTCGATACGGTCGGCAATATTCAGTTTGTGCAATCAATGATTTCTCATTCTAACTTATTATTAGTAATTTTGTCGCCAATAATCACTAAAACCGACTGAAATTGTCACGGAAACGCAAAGAGCTCCCGGTATTGGAGCAGATAACCATAGAAGATGTTGCAGCTGAAGGCAACTCGATAGCTCGTGTCGACCAAATGGTGGTATTCATTCCCTACGGTGCCCCCGGCGACATAGTTGATGTCAAGATAGACAAAAAGAAGAAAAGCTACGCCGAAGGTCACATTACAAAGATGCACACCCCCGGCGAGGTGAGAATAGAGCCTCGATGCGAGCATTTCACGCTGTGCGGAGGTTGCCGCTGGCAGCACCTTCCCTACTCTTTTCAACTGAAGTGCAAGCAGAAGCAGGTCAAGGATGCCATCGAAAGAATCGCCAAGGTGGAAGCCCCCGAGATAACTCCGATAATAGGCTCGGACAACATCTGGGAATACCGCAACAAGATGGAGTACACATTTTCCAATAAGAAGTGGCTTACATTTGAGCAGCTTGCTTCGGGCGAAGAATTTCCCGACCGCGATGCCGCCGGATTCCACATCCCCGGAGCCTTTGACAAGGTGCTCGACATCAACACGTGCCACCTTCAGGACGATCTCGGAAATCGGCTGCGCCTTTTCGTGAAGAATTTCGGCAAGGAACACGGTTACACATTCTATGATCTCAGAGCGCAGTGCGGATTGTTGCGCACGCTCATGATAAGAATAGCATCAACCGGTCAGGTGATGGCGGTGATGGTATTCGGTGAAAACGACGCCGAGCGCATCAATATGCTCATGTCGGCTATCAAGGAAGCATTCCCCGAAGTCACCTCGCTGATGTATGTAGTCAACACCAAGGTCAACGACACCATAGGCGACCAGGATGTAATACTCTACAGCGGAATGCCATATATAGAGGAAGAGATGGAAGGCCTGAAATTCAGAGTGGGTCCAAAATCATTCTATCAAACCAATTCACTTCAAGCCTACAAGCTTTACAAGGTTGCGCGTGACTTCGCACAATTGACGGGAAAGGAACTGGTCTACGACCTATACACCGGTACAGGAACCATTGCCAATTTCGTGTCACGTAACGCGGCAAAAGTCATAGGCATCGAGTATGTGCCCGAAGCCATCGAAGATGCGAAAATAAATTCGGAGGTAAACGGAATCGACAACACCCTCTTCTTTGCCGGCGACATGAAGGATGTTCTCACCGACTCATTCATCGAGCAGCACGGACATCCCGATGTCATGATAGTCGATCCCCCACGAGCAGGCATGCACGAGGATGTGGTGAAAGTGATTCTGAATGCCCGTCCACATCGCATCGTCTACGTAAGCTGTAACCCGGCCACTCAGGCACGCGACCTTGCACTGCTCGACTCGGAATATCAAATCGAAGCCATACAGCCGGTAGATATGTTCCCCCACACGGCCCATGTCGAGAATGTAGTTAAACTTACATTGCGAAATTAATACCGTCACGCGCTATGTACTATGTAACCAAACGAATCGAAATATCGGCTTCGCATAGACTGGAATTAAGTTATCCGAGCAAATGCAGCCGGCTTCACGGCCACAATTGGGTCATAACGGTTTATTGCCGTGCCGGGGAATTGAACGCCGACGGAATGGTGTGTGACTTTTCGCATATAAAGGAGCTTATTCACGGCTATCTCGACCACGGCAACCTGAATGAGCTGCTTCCGTTCAATCCCACGGCCGAGAACATAGCGCGGTGGATCGTGGACCGCATACCCGAATGTTACAAAGCTCGAGTCCAGGAGTCGGAGGGTAATGAAGCGATATACATTGACGACAACGCCGCCGACGCATGTATCTGATTAACGAGATATTTTACAGCATCCAGGGCGAAGGCGTCAATGCCGGGGTTCCGGCCATATTCCTGCGATTCAGCGGTTGCAATCTGAAGTGCCCATTCTGCGACACATCACATCAAGCGGGAAGCCCGATGTCGCTCGACGACATAATGCACGAAGTGTCGCGCTACGATGCTTCGCTCGTCGTATTGACAGGCGGAGAGCCTTCGCTGTTCATCGACGACGCTATCGTGGAGGCGCTCCATAACGCAGGCAAGACTATCGCAATTGAAACCAACGGCACTCACCCGCTGCCCGCCGGCATCGACCACGTGACATTGTCGCCCAAAGATGATTTCTGTGGCAATGCACAAACGGTAATTGAACATTGCGACGAGCTGAAAATCGTGTATTGCGGCGACAACGATCCGTCGCGTTACAATCACATAGAAGCGTCACATCGTGTACTGCAACCGTGTGACACCGGCGATGACGAACAAAACCGCCGCATAACATCGGAGGCATTGGACTATTGCCTGTCACATCCGCAATGGCGGCTGTCGCTGCAACTACACAAAATACTTAACGTGCGCTGACAGCACTTGCTTCCTATTTCTTGATTCCGAGCATTGAGTTATAGTAACGAGGATCACCCGTCACCTCCTCGCCAATAAAAGGAGGTATATCAAACTCTTCATCAACACTCGTCAATTCAACTTCAGCCACAACCAGCCCGGCATCGGGCGACGAAAATTCATCGACTTCCCACACTTTACCGCTATATGGCACGATGTAACGCTGCTTGTCGATGACCGGCCCGTCGACAAGCCGTTGCAGCATACAACGTGCATCGTCCAACGGAATAGCATACTCCCACTCATCCCTTTCTATGCCGTGATTGCGGCCCTTGACCGTCAAAAACGACTTATCATTGCGTAGGCGCACCCTTACAGTGGCATCGACATTGCGCGACAAATAGCCCTGGACTATGTGGTCGCAGGATGTCGCCATCGATTTATAACTTTGGTTTACAACGAGGAACTTTCGCTCTATTTCTTTGGACATTTCTATATGACGGAAAAAATTTGTAACTTTGCAACCCTTTCAGTGGCATCGGAATGTAGTATGACGAAACCACACGAGGAATACATTACAAAGTTATGCATTTGTTTTGAATAGACATTGATTTGAAAACGGGTTTTAGGTACATTATAACACACTTGATATTATTTACGGCATTTGCCTGCGGAGTGTCGATCAACGCACAAACGACACAGTTGCGCGGTGTCGTAAGGGATTCCGTTACTCACGAGCCGATTCCTTATGTAGCACTGTTCCTTGAAGGCACCGACAACGGAGTGCTTTCGGAGGAAAACGGTACATTCAAGCTGTCGTCACCTCAAAAAGCGACCGAGTTACGAGTATCCGTCATGGGTTATGCCACCAAAACCGTAGAGTTGAAATCATCACAGATACGCAATCTCATAATCGATCTGTCGCCCGACGGAGTTCAGCTTAACGAAATAATAGTCAAGCCCACAAAGGAGAAGTACAGCAAGAAGAACAATCCCGCAGTTGAGTTTCTTGAACGCATACGCGCCACGCGTGACATAAACGATCCCTACCGCAACGACTACTTCAATTACGACAAGTATGAACGCATGACAATAGCGCTCAACGACTTCAATCCATCGGATGATTCATGGATAGGACGCAAATTTGACTTTCTGAAGGATCACATAGACATATCGGAAGTGTCGGGCAAGCCGATACTCAATGTCGCAGTACAGGAAAAGTCGTCATCGGTTCACTATCGTAAGTCGCCTGAAAGCGAACGTGAGTATGTGAAAGGCATAAAGCGCGAGGGAGTCGACCAGATGGCTGATCAGGAGAGTATGCGCCGATTCATGGAGGATGTGTTCAGGGAGATTGACATTTATGACGGAAACGATGTGACATTGTTGCAAAACAGGTTTGTGAGTCCGCTGTCACGGATAGCAACCGACTTTTACAAGTACTATCTTTCCGACACCATAGTGGTTGAAGGCGACTCTTGCATAGTGTTGAGTTTCGTGCCTCACACTCCACAAACATTCGGGTTTCTCGGGAAGCTCTATGTTCCCAAAAACGACTCGACAATGTTCATTAAGAAAATTGACCTGTATCTGCCCCACTCCATAAATGTAAACTTCGTGGATGCAATGTCGGTGTCACAAACCTACGAAAAGGCTCCCGACGGCTCCCGCCTTAAGACAAAGGACGACATGATTGTCGAATTTCGCGTCATGCCGGGTACTCCGAGCTTCTATACGCGCCGTAACACGGTTTACAATAATTTCAGCTTCGACAGGCCGCCGGTAGGTGTCGATGATGTGTTCAGTCACGCCGAGCACGAGGTTGTCGATGCCTCCGCATTTAAGCGCGACGACGATTTCTGGGAAAAGAACCGACTTGTACCGCTCGAAGTGGGTGAAGGAAGCGTGAAATCGCTTGTCGAAAGGCTGCGTAGTGTACCATTGTATTACTGGACCGAGAAGACATTGAAACTGCTCGTTTCAGGGTATGCACCTACGGGCAAGAACAGCAAGTTTGACTACGGTCCTGTAAACACGAGCATCTCCTACAACACTGCCGAGGGAGTGCGTCTGCGAACCGGAGGAATGACAACGGCCAATCTGTCGAAGCGTTGGTTTGGCCGCGGATATGTAGCCTACGGCCTTCGCGACCATAAGTGGAAATACAAAGCCGAACTTGAATACTCGTTCATCGACAAAGAGTATCATTCACGCGAATTTCCCGTAAAGTCATTGCGATTCACCCAGTCCTACGAGCTCGACCAACTGGGACAAAAATATCTGTTTACCAATCAGGACAACCTGTTTCTATCATTCAAGCGCATGGAGGATACGCGCGTAACCTACAGGCGGCTAACCGCGCTGGACTATACGCTTGAATTACGTAACGGATTCTCCCTCGTGGCAGGATTTGCCTACGAGCGCCAAGAGGCCACCAAGTGGATTCCCTTTATCGATGGCGCAGGCAAACACTACGGTCACTACAATGAAGCGGCGTTCAATATAAAGCTGCGATATGCACCCGGCGAGAAGTTCTACCAGGGAAGAACCAACCGCTATCCCATCAACCTTGATGCGCCGGTAATAGAGCTTACCCACACCTATGCGCCGCGCGGGTTCATGGGAAGCATGTTCCCCATCAACCGCACCGAGCTGCGACTGCAAAAACGCATCTGGCTATCGGCATTCGGCTACATCGACGCCGTGGCAAAGGGCGGTCACGTGTGGGAGGCGGCTCCCTATCTGAACCTGTTGCTGCCCAATGCCAATCTCTCCTACACGATTCAGCCCGAAAGCTTCGCATTGATGAATCCATTGGAATTCATCAACGACACCTACGGATTGATCGACATTACCTACTGGGCCAACGGCGCTCTCTTTACTCGCCTGCCGTTATTGAAAAAATCGAAACTAAGGGAGGTGGTGTCGTTTAAAAGCCTTTGGGGGCATCTCAGCAAAAAGAACGATCCTACCTACAACCCTGAACTGTTTCGCTTCCCTGAGGACATAACGGTGACCCGGATGTCGGGACGCCCCTACATGGAAATAAGCGCGGGACTCGACAATATCTTCAGTGTCCTGCGAGTCGACTATGTGTGGCGTCTATCCTATCGCAACACTCCCGGAGCTCCCAACTCAGGCTTGAGAATAGCGATGCATTTTACTTTCTGACAGTATAAGACACACATTGAACATTATCATCTCATATAATGTTATAGTGTTGATAATTTTAATATTAGATAACTATGAAAAAAATTGGGATATTTTACGGTTCTTCAACCGGAGTTACTGCCGATGTAGCACAACGCATAGCAAAAGATCTCGGCGTTGCCGATGCTGATATACATGATGTAGCAAAGTCATCACCCTCGGATGTAGCACAATATGATGTACTCGTTCTCGGTTCCTCGACATGGGGTGCCGGTGACCTTCAGGATGACTGGTATGACTTCATCGACGGCCTTGAAGCTCTAGACCTTAAGGGCAAAGACATTGCAATATTCGGTTGCGGTGATGAATCGATGAGCGACACATTCTGCGGTGCTGTTGGCGAAATCTACAAGCGCCTCCAAGGTACCGGTGCCAAATTCATCGCTCCATTTGATGCAAGCGTCTACACATTTGACGAGTCACCTGCATTTATCGACGGAGTTTACGTGGGATTGCTTCTTGACGAAGTAAATCATCCCGAGCTCAGCGATGAACGCATAAAAGAGTGGACCGACAAGATAAAATCAGAGATTTAGCAAATCAAGGAGGTCATCCTTTGGGATGGATGCGGATGTCCTCATTAAATCACTGAATAACGCGGATGAAACAGGCTATAAAATCGCCGTTTCATCCGCTTAGGTTTTATAATGAAACAGTACGCCCGAAAAGCTTCCCAGCTCTTCGGGCGTACCCCTAATTTAAAATATTGTGTAATTATTTGTTTGTCGGAGCTTGCTGTGGGCGCTGTCCGTCACCACGATGCTGATGGCGTCCATCCTTCTTCATTCGGTCACCTTGACGCATTACCTTGTCACCATGTCGTCCCATCTTACCGGGCATAACCGAGTGACCTTTGCCTTGAGGATTGTTCAATACTATGTTCTCAAGGAATATCACATACTGGTCGGGGCCTACGATAGCCTTCACTTCCTCAAGATAGTTCTTGCGGTCGGCCATTCTCAATGAGTCGTTCTGCCTGCGGTCGCTCTTTTTCTGAGCCTTCGCGTTTTCAGCACGCTGACGCATCTTGGTTGCTCGCTTCTCCTGCAAAGCCTTCAATTGGGCCTGCTGCTCGGCGGTAAGATTCATGCCTGAAAAAAGTGCAGGACACTGTTTGTCACACTTTTTGTCGTTGCACTGAGATGCTTTGCACTCTTTTTACACTCTTTGGCGGGAGCATTATTTGTTGTCGGATTTTGAGCCACTGCGTTAATCGAGAACATTGACATTGCTATGACAGCAAGACTTAAAATTTTCTTTTTCATAATTTGTTATTGTTTTTAATTCAGATATTTTATAGACAATATCAGCAATGAAAAGTTTATCCGCAATTTTGCTGATTAACAACAATTTAACATATTCTCAATATGTAATTACAAAAATTAACCCCGACTCCTATTTAATAAATAGGGAATCGGGGATTGTCGTGATGGCTTACAAATTCAGTGTTGTCAGCGTATGCGATCGTAGCTTCTAAGGAGCTTTTCGTCAGCCTTCATTCGGGCATAAGCTAAATATGTGAATATTATTGCGACAACCGGACACACAAGCTGCACTTCCCAATTGGTAGCAATGTCAAGAACCGAACTGAGATAAGCCGTGATAGCAGCTGAAAGGAAACAAAAGCAGATGCATATCAATGCTACACATTTCTGCAATTTCAAGTTCCTGTACATAAAAATGTCAACCAACAGCAGCACTGTCACAAGCGCATTAAGGATTGATGTGATATAACCCATCATGCAGCTCACGGGAAGGAAGAAAAATATTCCCATTGCCACTGCCGCAATGAAAAGAAACACCGTTTGCCAACGTTGTATTACCATAATTATAATTGTATTTAATGTTAAAAGATAAACAAATGTACTATACTTTTTGCAAATGACAAAACAGTTGCCATCATTTAATGACAAATATAATTCATGTTGACAATATCATGGCGCATGAATCAGCACATTGCCAGCAAATACAGGTGCATACATAAGCCATCATGGCACTGCGCTGTCAAATTGCAATCAAACGACATCAATACATTAATATTTCAATGAAATGAGGCACGTTTACTTCACATAAGAAATTTAATTGAAAGACACCAAATTTTTCATCAAAAAATAGTGTTTTATTCAAAATTTATTGCTTACATTTGCGATACACAATTACTATTTAATACTTTTAAAGTATGGATATTAACAATATCATGAATGCCCTTGAGGCAAAACACCCCGGAGAGAAGGAATATCTTCAGGCAGTTAAAGAAGTGTTATTATCGGTAGCTGATGTCTACAATCAGCATCCCGAGTTTGAGAAGGCTCGCATAATCGAGCGTATGGTTGAACCCGACAAAATCGTGACTTTCCGTGTAACATGGATTGACGACAAGGGCGAAGTTCAAACCAACATCGGTTATCGCGTACAGTTCAACAACGCCATAGGCCCGTACAAGGGAGGTATACGCTTCCATGCATCAGTCAACCTTTCAATCCTTAAGTTCCTCGGATTTGAGCAAACATTCAAGAATGCACTCACCACTCTTCCGATGGGTGGCGGCAAAGGCGGTTCCGATTTCTCGCCCCGCGGCAAGAGCGATCGCGAAATCATGCGTTTCTGTCAGGCATTCATGCTCGGATTGTGGAAGAATCTCGGTCCCGACCGTGATGTTCCCGCCGGCGACATAGGTGTAGGCGCCCGTGAAGTAGGCTATATGTACGGCATGTACAAGAAGCTCATCAATGAATGTACAGGAACTTTCACCGGAAAGGGTCTTGATTTCGGAGGCTCACGCATTCGTCCCGAAGCTACCGGTTTTGGCGCTATATATTTCGTAAACGACATGCTTGCCCGCAAAGGCGAAACCATCAAGGACAAGAAAGTCGCTATCTCAGGATTCGGAAACGTTGCATGGGGCGCAGCTCTCAAAGCTACCGAACTCGGCGCAAAGGTTGTGACAATATCGGGTCCCGACGGTTACGTATATGATCCCGACGGAATCTCAGGCGATAAAATCGAATATATGCTTGAGTTGCGTGCATCGGGCAACGATGTAGTAGAACCCTACGTTGAAAGATATCCCAATGCAACATTCTTCCCCGGCCGCAAGCCTTGGGAACAGAAGGTTGACATCGCTCTTCCCTGCGCTACACAGAACGAGCTTAACGGCGACGACGCAAAACAGCTTGTCGACAATAACGTAGAACTCGTTGCCGAGGTTTCAAACATGGGTTGTACGCCTGAAGCCATCGATCACTTTATCGAAACCCGCACAATTTATGCTCCCGGCAAGGCTGTAAATGCCGGCGGAGTTGCAACTTCAGGTCTTGAAATGAGCCAGAATGCAATGCACCTCACTTGGAGCGCCGAAGAGGTTGACCAGAAACTCCACGGAATCATGGACGACATTCACGAGCAGTGTGTGAAGTACGGTACACAACCCGACGGTTACATCAACTACATGAAGGGTGCCAACATCGCCGGATTCATGAAGGTTGCCAATGCAATGATGGGTCAAGGCATAATCTGATAATCAATAACCTTTATAACGAAAATACCTCCGCCGATGATTCGACGGAGGTATTCTTTATTTGTTCAATTTGGGAAATATCAGCTACTTGTTGAATATATCCTTTATCGCTCCTATTGAACTCAGCACGCTCGATGCCTCGTAGGGGATGTAGACAGTCTTGTTGTCCTTTCCTGTGGTCATTTCACGCAATGTATCGATATACTTCATTGCAAGCATATAGGTTGCCGGATCGGTGTTGGACGACTTTATCGCCTCGGCAACACGCATGATGGCTTCGGCTTCGGCCTGGGCGGTCAACACCTTTGCACGGGCTTCACCTTCGGCACGAAGGATCTCGGCCTCCTTAACGGCTGTAGCCTGATTGATCTGCGACTGCTTGTCACCTTCCGAAAGGAGGATAACCGAGGTCTTCTGTCCTTCGGCGTTTAGGATTTCGGCACGACGATTTCGCTCAGCCTGCATCTGCTTTTCCATAGCCTCACGCACACTGCGGGGAGGCGTTATGTCCTGCAGCTCTACGCGGTTGACCTTGACACCCCACTTGTTGGTGACATCATCGAGTATCACCTGAAGGCGCGAATTTATGGTGTCGCGCGATGTAAGCGTCTGGTCGAGTTCAAGCTCGCCGATTACGTTACGCAGCGATGTCTGCGTCAACTTTTCAAGTGCGTTGGGCAGATTGTCGATTTCATACACGGCCTTCTTGGCATCTACAATCTGGAAGTAGAGCAACGCATTGATTTCGGTAGTCACATTATCCTTGGTGATTACCTGCTGTGAAGGAAAATCATATACCTGCTCACGAAGGTCGATGGCGGTTGATGAAGTTATGCGCACGATGTTCTGACCGTTGACAGTCGACTCCACCCGGCGTGTGTACACTACCTTCGGCTTGTCGATAAAAGGCCAAATGATATTGAGTCCCGGACTAAGTACGCTGTGGAAACGACCAAGACGCTCCACTACGCGAGTTTCGGATTGTGGGACAATTTTCACGCCGGCCGATACGACAATTATCACTATCAGCACAACAAGTCCCAGAAAAATATAAGTTCCCATTGCTTAGAGTATTAATTGGTTAATTATTTTCGATTTAAATGACAGGCTTAACGGTAAGTATTATACTGTCGTAGCCGGTGACACGCACGCGCGCGCCCAATTCAATGGCATCGCCCGAATTGCTTACAGCCTGCCAGCTGTCACCGTCGACGGTGACGCGCCCTACTCCTCCACCGTCGGGAATCGATTGCGTCACAAACACTTCCCTGCCAATGAGTGCATTCATGTTGCTATTATACTCCTCACGGTGAACGTTATGTTTTTTCCTAAGGTGATTGATCAACGGCGCAAAAAGGATGAATGCCACTATTACACCTGCTGCCAGACCTATAAGTTGCGCTTCAATGCCCAATCCCATAAAATCCAATACCGCAGCAATCACACATCCTACAGCTACACAGAATGTTGCAACAAAGCCGGTTAACAGCTCTATAATCATAAGCACAGCCGCTGCGATAAGGTAAACAATCCACAATGACATAATCTAAAAAATATTTAGAGGTTTATTACTTTTCCAAAAATACAAAATTATGGTTAATAAAACAAATAACATTACCTATCAGGGCTTAAAAGCGGTAAAGAAAAACGGCAGATCGATATAATTAAGAGCCGGTTCGACACTAAATACCGATTTGCCGTTATGTCTTGTCTATGACCTTGGATTATTTCATATTTTCGCTGAAGAATTTATCTATCAACGCAAACGGGATGATTTCCTTTTGGTCATAGAGGTCGGTGTGACTTGCTCCGGGGATGACCATAAAGAGCTTATTGTTTTCCTTGCCGGGAGTTACGGTCAGTTTCTTGTAGGCATCACTGCCGAAATATAAAGAGTGAGCTTTCTCGCCATGCAGTATCATCACTGCATTCTCGATCTCTCCGGCACGGCTCATCAGCGGAAAGTTAATCCAAGGTATCGGGGAAGTGGCATTTCGTCCTCCGTTGGAATTGAGCGAACGGGGATGATAGCCTCGTTTGGTCTTGTAGTAGTCATAGTAGTCGCGCAGGAACTTTGGCGCGTCGTCGGGCAATATGTCAGGGACACCGCCACCGAGTTTGGGAGTGCCGTTGAGGTAGTCCTCGGTGCGCTGTGTGGCCAATTTCTCACGGAGGGCGTTGCGGGCTTCGGCACTGTCTTCGGCGTCAAAATAGTCGTTGGCGTTTACACGACTCATATCATACATGGTCGAGGCAAGAGTCGCCTTGATGCGGGGATCGGAAGCGGCAGCGTTGATTGCAATTCCACCCCAGCCGCATATCCCGATGATTCCCACTTTCTCACGATCCACTTCAGGATTCGTCACGAGATAGTCCACTGCCGCACTGAAATCCTCGGTGTTGATGTCAGGCGAGGTCATATAACGGGGTGTGCCGCCGCTTTCGCCTGTAAACGATGGGTCGAAGGCGATGGTAAGGAATCCACGCTCCGCCATTTCCTGCGCGTAGAGTCCGGCAGCCTGTTCCTTTACAGCGCCGAAAGGTCCGCATACGGCTATTGCCGGGAGTTTTCCCGTGGCACCCTTGGGTTTGTACATATCTGCGGCAAGTGTTATACCGTAGCGGTTGACGAATGTCACCTTGCTGTGGTCAATCTTGTCGCTCTTCGGGAATGTCTTATCCCATTCTTTTGTCAGAGTCAAATTTTCCATATTGTTTCGGTTTTCTTTTTGATTGGAGGCGTTCAGACCTGCAATTCCTGTTGTCATGACCAGCAGACCGGCAGCCAGCAGATGTTTGAGATTCATATTGTCGAGTTGCTTGTTATTTGATTTTGTTACCAACGGCGTATGCCTCGGCAAGAGCGGGGTGGCCGTTGATTTCTTCGGGAGCATTGACACCTCCGGCGAACACTGTACCGGCAAGATGCGATTTCTCGAAACAGTCAATCCATCCGGTCAGCCCCGTCACGGCACGTTCAGGAGTGGACTGTTCATCTTCGGCGGCACTGGTCAGCATATATATGTCGCGGAATCTGTAGTCCGAAGGATACAGAGGATTGGCCCGGTCAAGAAGTGTCTTCAGCTGTCCGCTCATCTCGTAATAGTAAATCGGGGTTGCGAACGCTATCACATCGGCATCGCGCATTTTGGCTACAATGGTTTGTGAGTCATCTGCTATCACACACTTTTGAGTTTTCTGACAGGCGAGGCATCCGCGACAAAAGCGTATGTCCTTCTCCCGCAGAGAAATCAATTCAACGTTGTTGCCGGCATCAGCGGCTCCGCGAGCAAACTCCTCGGCAAGAGCCTCGGAATTGCTGCCTCGGCGAAGACTTGATGATATTATAAGTATATTCTTCATATATGTGTCTAATAAATAATTTGAGTGCTATTGTTATATCCGGATACTCATCTGAATGATTTGCGATAGATCTCTGCCGCATCCTCATCAGTGAGTTCGCAGGGATTTGCGGCATAAAGTCCCGGGTTGGTTTCGCGGGCATTGACAGCAAGCTGCATGAACTCGTCCTGTGTGAATCCGTAATCGCTCATCCTAAGATTATCCACACCACAGGCTTTTTGAAGTTCGTAAAGGGCAGTGAGAAAATCCTCCGACTTGTCGGCATCCTTGATTCCCATTGCTTTAGCCATCTTGATGAAGCGTTCATCGCAGGCGTGCTTCTCGATGAAGAAGCGGTAGAACTCATTAGATATCATGATAAGTCCGGCACCGTGAGGCAATGTAGGATGAAACGCGCTCATTGCATGTTCCATAGAGTGCTCGGCAGTCGTGCTTGTGAGTTGCATGGTGAGTCCGGCAATGGTGCTACCATAGGCAACGCCTGTACGCGCCTCGATGTCGTTGCCATCCTTAACAACACGGGGTAGATATTTGGCAATGTTCTCTATGGCTGAGAGAGCGATAGGCTCGCTGAGTACATTCAAAAATCGGCTTATCATCACTTCCGTATTGTGGAAGAGAGCATCGAATCCCTGATAAGCCGTATATTTGGCGGGAACAGTCTTCATCAGTTCCGGATCTACTATGGCGAGGACCGGATTGAGCGACGGGCGACCAAACCCGATTTTTTCGTTTGTCTGGAGATTTGATATCACTCCCCAACAATTGATTTCAGAACCGGTGCCGGAAGTAGTTGCAATAGTGACTATTGTCAATTCGGGATTGACCAACGACACCCCCTTGCCTGTGCCGCCGTTGACCTAATCCCACAGTTC
>ERZ778504.1294-NODE-1294-length-18784-cov-4.130600_pt1 | contig 18784 bp, 16 predicted proteins | sample MGYA00510046_ERZ778504 | MGnify/ENA primary metagenome ERZ778504 (study PRJEB29527, sample SAMN07138964) | mouse gut metagenome | material: feces | host: mouse | place: China:Nanjing | collected 2016-01-25 ...
GGCGTCCGCGGCGCGAGAAGCCCCGCTTCAATCTGCGTTTTATTGTTTGCCGCCTCCGTCAACGTCGTATCCTGACCAATATAAGAATGTCCCGCGAGCAGCAGCCGCGAAACCATCGACATATCCACTGTGGAATCCTTGCCGTTTATGATAATGGCGCTGCTCTTTGCCGAGTCTATCGCCTCTTCCCCGGGCAGTCCGTTTGAGGTAGAAATACCGTAGCCGTAATATTCTTTCGTGAGCGCCACTCTGCTGCCAACACCGTCTAACGTCAGATCGTTCGCCACATACACTTTAGTATCAAGGCTCACCGTAGAACTGTTTAACGCAATATTTTTTGCGTACAGCCGATTATCCTCTCCGAGCACATCCCGGACTACCAGACTTGACGCCGGATCCACTTTAATATCTCCTTTGGAAGTCACCCGCAAAGCGTCCTCCATCGTCATCTGCGTAGCAACAGCCAAGTCCTTGCCGACCTGAAAACCGCCCTTGCCGTCCACATCCGTGCCTGCATAGATGCTGCCCTCCGTCCTGACAATGCCGGGCACCTGCACAGCGATTCCTTCGTTGCCTATCAGCGTATACTGATACAGCGCGTCGATGGAGCCGCCATTCTCAAAAATCAGCTTCGGCACGTCCAGACAGATATCCGTCTGCACGATGGACTGCCTGTCGCCGTCATCCATACAGGAGACATAGATATTTTTCAGAATAATGCTGTTATTGTTTACAATCTCCATCACAGAGTCGCCAAGCGGCTCCGTCAGCGGACCGCCGTGATCCCATTCTTCCTCGTTGACGCCCAAAGCGGGAGTGCCCCTCTGAAAAATGCCCGCATCCACATAAGCTTCCAGCTTCGTCCTGTCATAGTATGCCGCGCCGCGCGAGGTATCCTTTAATTTGTCAACCAAGGTGTCCAGATAAGTCGCCATAAAGACGTTTGACCGCTCTTCCTCCGACTTCAGATTATCCCAGTTTGCAAGCACATCACGGTAAGCGACACCCACCGCTTCGGCAGACTCACGCCTAAGCCCCGACATAACCTGCTCCACCACTTCCTCCGCAGAATAGAAGCTGTTCTTATTGCGGATATCAGCCACCTTTATCATATAATTCATATATGCCATCCAGAGCATGGTAGTGGCAAGAATCCCAATCATCGCCATCGCAATAATTACGATAACAATGGCGGATCCCCTGTCGTCACGTCTCTTTTTTGCCCACTTACAAAGCTGTGCAATTTTTCCGACCGCTCTTTTCATAATCATACCCCATTACTCATTGCTTCCGCTATCTTCTGTCATCCTCAAGACAATCGTCCTTCTCCGTCATCCGCACAGCCGCTGCCTGCCATCAGTTTGTAGTGCTGCCCCCAATCACGACCATCCGCATATCTTCCGGAAAGCCGCTGTCCGCCGCGCCTGTCTTATAGATGCTTACCTGCACGTCATAAATCAACTCCGTAGCTTCGCCGGGTGCGGCCGCCCTTCCCATCGGGCTGCGTACACCGTCCAGCGTGAAAATATTCATGTCACTGGAGCCGCTCAAGTCCATATTTGTCCCGTTCACGGTAAGCTGTGCCGGAAGCTCAATCGGCGCGCCTGCCAGATAGTTCTTGCCCACCAGATTCAGGCCCAGATTTGTCTTTAATAAAAAGCGCTCCTTATTCATGGATGCCCCAAGCCCGTCCTGAACCAAGATATCTGCCTTATAAGCCTGCTCCGCCGCCATCAGCTGCGGGTCTGACAGATACTCGGGGTCGGTTAAAACAGGCATTCCGGACGCGTCGGTCGTCTCATGCCGCTGCTTCGCAATCAAAAGATTTAAGTCGGCTCCGGAGCCGTTCTTTACGATGATCTTATCGGGAGCAGACGCACCGTAGAGCGGATAATAAAAGAGATTGACGTTAATCTTCTCCTCTCCCGTTGCCGCGTCAACCATTCTCGTAATCTTGCCGCAAGGCATACCGTCCACGATAAAGCCGGAACCTATATCTCCCGCGGTGTGCACCGTCACATCCACGCCTCCCGCATCCTTATAGACAAAATCATAGAACTGCGTGATTTCCATATCCACCTTGGGATGTCCGTCCTCGTCCACCTCCGCGCTGGTCGTGAGCTCAATCGTTATTGTTCGACTGACTTGGTCAAAAAAGGCTGCCGCATTCTTATAGCAAACATAATTCGCATTGCCCGCATCCCGCAGCTCATCATATTTCGTATCCAAGTTCCCTGCCACTCCCGCTGCCGTCCACCTGCTCTTTATGGCAGTCTCCATGCCGGAGTCCTTAAAGACGCTCTTTAATACCGCCTGCCTGTACTTCTCCGCTTCCACAAAGGTGCCGTTCTTCTTATCGATGCTTCTGGCGTCCGCCAGCGCCGCATCGTTAAACTCATTGTCATGGGTGAGGGTTCCCGTCATATACCCCCTGCCGTCCACCTCGATCTTCGCGTCGTACTCGCTCCCCTGCATGGTAAGCTGCTTCATGCTGAACACATAGAGCCCGTCCGTGGGATTGCCCATACCCGGCGCTTCCTCCGCCACGCCGCCCTTGATCAGCCTGCTGTCTATCACATAGAAGCCGCCCGCCGGGTCGTTAAACTGCGCCCTAATCTCCTCGATATTGTATGCCTTCAAACCCTCCATGATATCCTGCGCCACCGTGGTAGCCCGCAGGGTCTGTCTGGACTTGATATTAATCCTGTTGGATGAGACAAACAGATTCATAAGCGGGATCACGATAACGGCAAGAATAACAACCGCTATCAAAAGCTCCACCAAGGAAAATCCGGCGTCCTTATTCTGTTTTCGCCCGTCTGTCGCTTTCGTCAAACCATTGTCCCCCTGTCATGCCGCCTCATCCGCCGCGTTCCTTGCTGCCTCTCCCATTTCCAATCTCACGTTTCACTTACCATACACCACTCTGCCCTGGTGTCCCCCACTTCTCCTGCCAAGCGTTATTCCGCTTCCGCGTCCGCCTCGTCTTCTGCGCCTTCTTCGCCATCCTCCAGATCAGGAAGACTGCCTTCGCTGCGGATTACCCTTGTGCCGAAAATATTGTCCGTGCCAAGGAGCACCCCTCCAAAGTCAGGCTCTTCGTACTCCTTGCCCTCCTGCCCAGGCACGCAGAACATATTCACCGCCGTTGTGCCGCGCAGCAAGCCTGTCTGCTCGTCGTATACCACCGCCAGATTTTCAATCACCATGCGGTCCGTCTGCATACAAATATTCTTCACGCTCCGCTTCAGTCCCTCGTAAGAAACCTCGTAGTTCATCGTAGTCCTGCGGTTCATCAGATGGAACGGATTCACGCCTTCCGCGCTCTGCGTATCTACCGCATCCGGTGTCGGCGCTTCCTGCGTCCCCGTCGCGTCCTCGATCTCCTCCACCTCGTCAATCTCGTAGGTGGCATCCGGCATTTCCTGATCCTGCGCTTCCACGATAGGCACTTCCACCAGCGCGTCTATGGTGACGGATTGTATCGTCATCGGGGAGAGCAGTTCCTGATTAATCGCCAATAAAACCGCGTTCTCCTCACGCACATCCACCGGGAAAAGCTGGTAGATTTCCTCGATCTCCCGGCGCATCTGCGCCGTCTCGCTCTCGTAAGTGTCCCTGTTGCCCGATTTTATCGTCAGATCCGCTATCCTCTCTTCAAGCTGCTTGTTCTCCTCCGCCAGCGCTTCCGTCTTCTCCATCGTCGGCTGAAAGACGAACACATAGGAGAGCACAGCAGCAAAAATCCCAAGAAAAGCAAGTAACAGCAATACATCTCTCTTTGATACTTTCATCTCCCGCTCCTCCTATTCCACCGTATCCGCTTCGTCCGTTACAGCGGCATCCTCTGCCGCACCATTTTCTACCTCACCGGCATCCTCTGCCGTCTCTTCCTCCGGCTCGTATCCTACAGCCTGATACGCCGCCATCACCGTAAAGTTGACGGTATGCTCGCCGCTCTCTTCATTTTCCTCTTCCACAATGGAAGTCACTGTCACCCTCTCCGGAATCAGCGAGTGGAAGGTACGCATCTGCTCTACCGCCGCGCCCACGTCGTCCTTCGTCTGCACCTCCATGTTGATGGTCACTTCGTAAGAGTCACTGGAAAAGGAAACCACATTCACATTGGCTGGCAGCTTATCCTCCAGCTCACCTAGAAACTCTTCCAAACCTTCGTTCCGGCTCTCCGTCGCTTCATACATGGCGCCCGCCATGCCGCGCTCCGCCTTTACTGCCACATATTCATTGTAAATCGGGATAATATCTTCGAGACTGCCCGCCTGTGCCTTAAGCTCCATATTCGTCTTCGTCAGCCGCGCATAGCCAATAAGAGGAACCGCCGCCAGTGCGGCTGCCGCCACGAGACCGACGCCAAATACCGTGTAGGCAAGGAGCGCCCAATTTGTTCCCTGCCCGCCGCCTTCCTTCTTCGCTTTCTTGTCCTTACCGCGTTTTTCTGTCTCCTGCTTGAAACCCAGCGGTGCGACTGCTGCGCCCACACAGGCTATGTACTCACTAAAACACTCGTTCTTAAAGTTGCGCATCAGGTTCCAGCCTGCCGCTTCCTTTAAGACCGTAACCTGCATATTCGTCTCACGGGCAAGCAGCTCGGCCATTCCCTTGAAATCTGCGCCTGCGCCCGTAATCAAAATGCGCTCGATGCCCTCACCCGACGCCCTCGACGCATAGTAATCAATAACCCTTGTAATACCGTTAATCAACGGCACAACAGCGTCCCGCACGTCTTCCTGCGCCCTGTCCTTCGCGGATTTTGCCACTTCCTCCGCACCCTCGGAAACCTCCTCCTGCTCCGCCACAATACAGTCGTTTCTCTGGAGAACGCGGATCGCCTCTTCTACCGTGGAAACTTCGCCCCAGCAGAGGGTATTCATCACCGTCTCCATGACTTCCTCAAAGCCGTAGGAAACGCTTCTTGTAAAGGTCAGCACGGAATTTTCCACCGCCATCACCAGAGACGACCTCTCGTCTATCTTAACAACAATGTGCTTGCCTTTCGCGCACTCATCCTTCACCACCTGGAAAATACTGTTGCTGGCATAGTCGATCGCCGCCACCTCCAGCTTAAGCGCCTTTGCCAGCTCATAATAGCCCGAGAGAAGCGCCGTAGGCACTGCCATCACGAGCAGCTTATACTGCTGGGCTCCCTTGGTCTCTCCGACCGTTCCCAGAATGGTGTAAGCAAGCTGGTACTTGCTTAAATCCACCGGAAAGTAATCCGTGGCGTTGGCGTTGACCACATCCGCAATTCTGTTCTCTTTCACATAGGGAATCGTGACTTCACGGCTGGCAATCTTCGAGGAGGTGATCGTAAACACCACCTGTTTGGCCTTCACATGGTTCGTCGCAAGCGCGCGCCGCAAAACCTCCACATACTCCGGGGACGCCGTCAGCGCGCCGTCATTGATGACCTCCGCACCGTTTGAAACCGTAAAGCTCTTGTAGATCTTATGCGTCTTCGCCTTGTAATCCACCTCGCAGATCTTGGTAAGCGAATAGCCGATCTCTATCGTAATCGCCTTAGCAGCCATCTATCCTTTCCTCCCTCACACATTTTCTCTGTCGTATTTTCGTTTGGTAGTACTTATCTATAAAGAGACAATAAACCTGCCGGTGATGCCGTGCAGGTGAATATTCTAAATCAATTTGTCTGTCGGCGCGCTGCACCGTTAAAATAACATCCGTTACATATCTTATATAAACTGCCCGACATACCAGTCAAGCATCCGCTCGCCCCACAGCGACGCGATCAGGACACCCATGGATAAGTAAGGGCCCATAGCCAGCACACGGCCCTCGCCGCTTACTTTCATACGGATTACATGGATGACTGCACCCAGGACACAGCCAAGCAGAAAGGCCAGAATAATCAGTTTCCAGCCGAGCAGCAGCCCGCAGGCCGCCATCAGCTTTACATCGCCGCCGCCGATTGCTTTGCCGCCGGTGGCATAATATAAAATCGCTAACACAATACTGACAGAAAAGAGGCCGATCAAGTAGGTAAGGATATTGGAGAAGTCCGTCGCCGCCCGGACCAGCCCCAATGCCAGTATAAACAGATTGATTCCAAAGGGAATCTCATAGGTTCTAAAGTCAATCACGCTCAAAACAAGGAGCGCGGAAGCCATCAGGCAGTAGAGTAGGGATTCTATGCCAAGGCCGCCTGTCCATACGATACAAACGTATAAGATTCCGTTCGCCGCCTCAATCAGAGGATACTGGACAGATAATTTCGCGCCGCATTTGCGGCACCTCCCCCGCAGGGCAAGGAAGCTGAATACCGGAATCATATCGTACCATTTCAGATGGTACCCGCAGCTCATACAGTGGGAGGACGTCTTCACGATATCCTCCTTCTTCGGAATGCGGAAGATGCAGACATTCAAGAAGCTGCCGATCACGATGCCGAAGAGAAATATGATGCTGAATAGTAAGATGTCTGGTAACATGTCGTTTCCTTCTGTGGGATATTAGTCTGTAACGTATTACCCCCCCCCCATGCAAAATAGCGTTTTTTTGAGTTCGCTTTTCTGCACGGGGGGCGAGGGGTTATGTTTTGTTACTTATGACTGAATAAATATGTTTTTGTTTTGGTTTCGTACTGTGTCTGGATTAGCAGTTAGGTAGGCAGCTTACCGGAAACTTCAACCGTACCGGCTGTCTTCTTCACTTCCCAAACCTTCGCCGTGCTGTTATACTGTAATGTGATCCCCATCTCAGCTGCCTTATATGCGGTGGACTGTAACTTACCGCCCTTTGCTGCATCAGCATCCAGCATTCCCTGTGAAGTAAGTACCGATTGCAAATCAGCACCGACTTTGATTTCATCGCTGTTAGCATCGCTCGTTAAGGTATAAGTGCCGCCCTTGGTCAGCGTGATATCCGGGTCAGCCGCGATAACCTGCATTGCGTTGATGTACTCAACGATAGTGGTCTGGTCGGATGCTACTCTACTCTTCTCCACATATTTCAGATACTGAGGCGCCAGCACTACGATCAGGATTGCCATGATGGCAATAACGATGATCAGCTCGACGAGGGAGAAACCTTTGTTGTTCATGTTCTCTTTCTTCATTGTTTCCTTCTCCTTTTTCATCATAATTGGGGTTGTTTGTAGTTACCTTTATCTTAACCGCGGCTGTTCCCTACTCAGCGCGCGCTTAATTCCTCTTTTCCGTTTATCCGCAGTTCTTCACCATTTCTACAAACTCTCGTGGGGATATCGCTTTTATCTGAGAATTCTTGAAATCCTCTAAATTCCTCGTAACAATATAATCTGCCGAAACCTCTTTCGCACATTTTTCCTGCAAGCAATCTTCCAGATCTGCAAAATCAGCCTGTTCTATTGCGTCACAGACTCTTTCATGGCTTGCCGCGGCCACCTGCAACACACAACACAATTTTTTCAGCATAGCGCGTCTATCGTTTTCAGAATGACTCTTTCGCAAAATATAGAAAATATTGGGTACACTATGAAACGCAATATACCCCTTCGCCTTATCTCCTGCACAAATCCGAATCACGTCTCTGGTATCTTCATAATATAGCTGTCTCATAGCAAGAAAATCTAATGCCACATTGGTATCAATCAGGACAATCATATTTTTCATCCCTTGCCTCTGCCAGTTCCTTGCCATAATCTAATTCCTGCGATATCGGAACAATCATACTTTCCAATTCCCAAAACGCCTTCATTTTGGGAGATATTTCAATTTCTCCTAAATCCAGATTAATATCCAAAACGTTTTCCTTTAACGCCTGTATATATTGAATCACATATGGCATCTGCTCTTCCGGCATCTGCTCTACTAATTGAATCGCCTCACGCCTTAACGCCGTCATTACCCTGCCACCTCTTTCAGCAAATTCCACATTCTATTTGTTTATTATACACAAATCCACCCTTCTGTATCATTTTCATATATAAGCAGAAATGCAGAACTTCAATTTACAGATTATCCAATGCCGAGTACATCGTCACCATAGGCGCCATAACCGCACCGATCAAAAGTCCGACAATGCCCGCCAGCACGATAATGATCATGGGCTCCATCGCCGCCATCAAGGACTGCACCGCCATCTCCACTTCTTCCTCGTAATAATCCGCCAGCTTATTCAGCATATCCTCGGTGGAGCCGGCCTCCTCACCGATCCGCATCATATGATAGACCATCGGCGGGAACAGACCGCAAGTCTGCAGCGGCTGGGACAGAGGCACACCGACCATAATCTGCTCGAGCGCGTCCTTGAGAGCCTCCTTAAACCAGATATTTGTCATGGTGTCCGACACGATATCCACCGCCTCAATCAAGGGCACACCCGCCGTCAGCAGGGTACTCAGCGTCCTTGCCATCTGGGCGCTGGCCGATTTCACCACCAGATTCTTGACCGCCGGAATCTTCATCTGCAGTTTACCGAAAACATGCTTGCCCGAGCTGGTCTTTGCATAAGCCTTGAGGGCAAATACGATACCGGCGACAACCGGGATAATTATGTACCAGTTATTCTGAATAAAGTTACTCAGATTGACCACCGCCATCGTGATGGCCGGCAGCTCCGTCCCCAGCTGCTCAAACATATCCATATAACGCGGAATGACAAACACAAGCATAATAATCACGACCGCAACCGCAACCAACGCCACCACAATCGGGTAAATCATCGCTTTCTTGACCATAGCCTGCGTCTTGGCGGATTTCTCGAACTGCACCGCCATACGCTCCATAGCCGTGTCCAAACTGCCGGACGCCTCGCCCGCCTTCGCCATCTGCACCAGAAGCTCCGGGAACACAGCGGGATGCCCCGCGAGGGAATCCGCAAAGCTCTCGCCCTTCTCCACATCCGCGCGCACGGCATAGAGTGCCTTCTGCATCTTCTTATTTTCCGTGGAGTCCGCCAGCATATTTAACGTCTCGATAATCGTAACACCGGCTCTGGTGATGCTGGCAAACTGCCGACAGAACACCGCCATATCACGGGGCGTCGGTTTTCCGCCGAAATCAAAGGTAATATCCTTGGTCAAGGCATTCTGTTCTGTCAGTTCCAATACAATAAGACCCTGATTCTTCAGATCCCTGAGTGCGAGATCCTTGTTATCAGCGTCTTTACTTCCTTTTATTTCTTTTCCGCCTTTATCGATCGCGACATATCCCCAGACAGCCATAGCATTTCCTCCGTACTTCCCCTCGTACTTCTATGCAGGAATCCTCCTGCATGAGTTTGCCTGCGTCCCCTGACACAATGCCAGAGATACTAGCGCCGATTTTTCTCATTCGGTACTAATTTACTATGTATACCACTATAGCACTTTTAGCAGGAAAATGCAAGCGACTTAATGAACCTAAAAAAGCCATAATTAAGCTAAAAAGCGTCACCGTCGCCACGCCCTCTCATACAACCCCGCCGTGCAGAACGGGGCATGCCAGCTAAGTATCAACCTGCCGCCTCTCTCCGTCTCAGCCGTCTCCATATACGGAGACGGCCGCCATCATCTATCCCGCTCTCACAATTTTATCTTAGCGGACGCAGCCCCGTCTCCTCCAACAGCTCCCGCCGCACATGGATATCGCTCTCAAAATAATTTGCTCCCGCTTTCCACACCTGCCAGGCTCCCTCCTGATAAACCAGCGCATAGTCCCGCATCGTAACCGTTCCTCCGTAGACTGCCGAGAGCTCCGGCATCATCCAAAGCACCTGGGGCGGCTCTTCACGGCGCCAAATTTCATACTGCCTCCGCGTCTCTTCCTCGGAGGGATGTATGTGGGTAATATAATTGCCCGTGTCCGTCCCGCCATTAAAATTGAAAAATAAGTTATGCGCAAAGTAAGGCGCCAGATTGACCGTCATATTACACTCGTTGATATCCGTCATACTTAAATTTCCTTCTTCATCATATACACTCGTCCAGCTGCTCATCATCCGATACCGATCCAGATGATGCGCCTTGATAAAAGCTGCCTCATGCCGTCCCGGCGCATAGTTTTTGTCAATATCCTGCTTACATGCCGCACCCGTCCAGTACAGGGAAACACACATCGCCAGCGTGCCGAGCAAAACCGCCGTACACCGCACAGCGCTCGCCGCGCCCGCAGAGGCTTTCCCCTGCGCCGCCATTCTTTCTGCCGCTGCTTCCACCGCTTCCGCTCCCTTCCGATCGAACGCCCTATCCGCCGTACTCCGCCCGTTTTCCCCGCGGCTCTCCTGCGCTTTCTTTGCCGTTCGCCCGGCGCTGTCTTCGCTCTCCGCAGTAACCCAGCACCAGAAGCAAAAATAGAGCAGTCCGATCCCAATATGGTGGATTGACACATACACCGCCGCGGCAAATACGGCGAACAAGCCGTAAGGAAGCACAAGCAGCAGCGCTGTCCCTTTCTTCCTCCCGTAATGTAAAAGCACACCCCAGATCAGTATGCCGATCAGCGCACCGCTAAACAGCGCGGCAGGCATCAGGTAAGCCCGCGAAAGAACCATGTGATCGCTGTAGATATCCGTCAGCGCCACATCAGATGGCAGCACAAACAAAGTATAGAGCAGCCGCACAGCAAAAGGATTTTCTATCGTTTCAACGGCAGCCACCACCGCCGCATAAGTATCCGCCCGCGGCATAATCATCCAGACGACGCCGAGCGCCGTCGCCAGAAGAACCGCCAGCCACCAGATACGCCTGTCTGCAGCATAGCTGCGCAGCCGCTCCCGAAGCGTCGGGCCACCCTGCCCCCGGCCGACCAAATTTCCGCCAGTATGCCCGTCCTGCCTGCGCCCGCTTTCCTTCCCTATCTCACACAGCCATACAAGCGCAAGGCCCCCTGCGATGACGAGCCCGTAAGCCATCGTTACACACAGGAGAATCAGCACCGCCACATATCTGCCCGGCCTCTCATTTCTCCGCCGGTAAGCCATTGCCAGAAGCACAAACGCGAGCGTCAGCACGCAATACACTCTGGAGATCACGCCATACTGATAGAAGAAAAAGTAGGTGAAGGGCAGCAGAAGCCGCACCAGCCTTGGGAACGGCGCATACCGCAGAATCAGAAACACTGCCATTCCCATAAACGCCAGACTCACAAGTGTCAGAGAAAGCTCGTAGGGCGCCCCCGCCTTTGCAAGCGGCATCAAGATCAGATGCCACAGCGGCGGGTGTCCCTCGTAATGGGTCGTCTCAAGAAACAGGGTTTTAAGCGACACCGAGCGCGCAATCTGCCACGCCTCCGCCTCATCGAAGAAAGGTTCATGCACGAGGGACATGCCCAGATGCGCCGCCGCATAGATAATAAGCGCAAGAATTTCGGGAACTTTCCCCGGCAGCGCCTCCACGCTCCGCGCAAAATCCGTCACCCCGTCTGCTGCCGCCGTCAGTATTTTCCCTATTCTATGTAAAAGCGGGTATTTTTGTTCCATGTTCTCTCTCATATCCTTCCCGGTACAGCATGTCTGCCTCCTCCTCTTTTAGCTGAAAACAAGTCTGTAACATGCCTTTAATATACTCTTTGGACTGTTTCTGTAGTACGGATTCTTTCACGAACGCTGATGCCCCGCGAATTTTTTCTTCCCACATACCTTTCTCCAGCCCTTCTTTCATACCTTCTCTTATTCCTTCCTTTATTCCTTCCTTTATTCCCTGTTCCCTTCCTCTCTGCACAAATTTATCCACCACTTCACACATGGTAACTCTGCCTCCTCTCCTCTGCCTTTCCTGCAGCCCTTTGATATTCTTTATAAAATCCGTCTCTCCTCTTGTATACAGAGCCATTGGGACTTCCCTTTTCTGTTTCCCCTCCCGCAAACTCTGCCTGTGTCTGTGAAATTATGGCAGAATCTGCCAGAATACCTGATGCGGACACAATGCCCACCTATAGAGACAGCCGGCCTCATACGTCATGACGACCGGCTGCTTTGTTATTAGAATATCTTGTTCGACATGTTTTGTCAAGTTTTTTTGTAAAATATCTTAACGTTTTTCCGAATATCACATGTTTTTATTTACGCATATCTACAAGTCAAAGGATACCCTCATCATTTCCTGTACGGAAGTAATCCCTTCCAGCACGTATTTCGTGGCGCTCATGCGCAGAGTATTCATTCCCTCCTCCAACGCCTTCTCCTTGATATCCTCCGCAGTTCCGCCCTTACTGATAATGGATTTCAGGGACTGGCTTACCTCCATAATCTCATAGACACCGATACGTCCTTTAAACCCGGTGCCGTCACATCTGGAGCAGCCGCAGGGCTCGTAAATCGTCACGTCCGCGTCCGGCTCCATCTGCAGAAGCTCCAGCTCCTCCGCGTCCGCCTTTTTCTGCCGTTTACACTCAGGGCAGAGTCTTCGCACAAGTCTCTGGGCGATAACGCCGATCGTGGAATCCGCGATCAGGTATGGCTCGATGCCCATATCCGCCAGACGGGTGATGGTGCTGGCAGCGGAGTTGGTGTGCAGGGTCGAAACCACCAGATGGCCCGTGATGGATGCCTGCACGGCGATGGATGCAGTCTCCTGATCACGGATCTCACCGATCATAATGATATCCGGGTCCTGACGCAGAATCGAGCGCAGGGCGGACGCAAAGGTCAGATTCGCCTTCGTGTTAACCTGCACCTGGTTGATGCCGTCGATATTGGCCTCCACCGGATCCTCTACGGTGATGATGTTCACGTCTTCTTTATTCAACTCACTGAGGGCCGTGTACAGGGTGGTAGACTTACCGCTTCCCGTAGGACCTGTCACAAGCAGGATCCCATGCGGATGCTGTAAGATATGATCAAATTTCTTCAGTTCGTCAGGCTTTAAGCCGAGCTGGCTCTTCTCCTTCGTCAAGGCGTTCTTTGAGGTAAGACGCATAACGATCTTTTCCCCGTAAACCGTCGGCAGAATGGAAACACGGATATCAAATTCCTTTCTGTCCACGATCTGTGTGATACGGCCGTCCTGCGGTTTTCTCTTCTCGGAAATGTCCATGCCGCCGATGATCTTGACACGCGCCACAATCGCCGGCAGAAGCCTGATGCTGTAAACCGACTTCTCGTAGAGCGCGCCGTCGATACGGTAACGGATCCGCACCTGCTTTTCCATCGGCTCAATATGAATATCGGAGGCGCGCTGTCTGACAGCCTGATCGATCATGCCCTTAACCAGCTGCACAATGGGGGAGTTGTTGACATCCTCGCTGTACATATCCTCCTGTTCGATCACTTGGCTCTCTTTTTCTCTGGTATACTCCTCCAGCGCGGAATTTACCTCCGCCTGCCCGTAATAGCGGTCTATCGCCAGCATAACGCTGCCCATGGTGGCTACCACAGGTTCCACCTGCAGGTTCGTGATGATGTTAATATCATCCATCGCCCCGATGTCCATGGGATCGGACATGGCCACCCGGAGCACGTTCATATTATCCGGCGAATACTCGAAGGGAATCGCCCTGTGCTTCTTTAAGACGTTCGCAGGCACAAGATCCAGAATCTCCTGCGGAATCTCGGTGTTCTGCAGATCCACCATGTCGTAGTGGAACTGATTGCTCAGCGCCCTGGCAATGTTCTCCTCAGTAGCAATCCCCTCGTCCACCAGCGTCTCACCCAGCTTACGGCCGCTGCCCTTCTGCCGCTCTAAGCCTCTCTGCAGATCTTCCTCCGTGATAACGCCGTTTTGTACAAGCACGTCTCCAAGGCGCAGTTTTTTTCTCTTATTGTCCATAATTCCCTCCCTGTCAGCACCGTTTCGCGCGGCAGCGTCTACATCACCTTATTCTGCATCCCGTCCGGATCCTGGGCAAACTGTATCGCCATCTCCCTGTCGATTTTTCCCTCGTAAAACAATTGTATAATCGCATCGTCCATGGTAATCATACCCAGCTTACGGTTGGTCTGCATGACGGACGCAAGCTGATGGGACTTTCCTTCGCGAATCAGATTTCTGACCGCGTGGTTGGCGTGCATCACCTCGAACGCCGCCACTCTGCCCTCTCCATCCATTGTGGGGATAAGCTGCTGGGAAATCACGGCCTCCAGAACGTTTGCAAGCTGTACTCTGATCTGCTGCTGCTGATGGGGCGGAAATACGTCGATCACACGATCCACGGTACTTGCCGCACCGATGGTATGCAGGGTAGAAAGCACAAGATGCCCGGTCTCAGCCGCCGTAATCGCGACGCTTATAGTCTCAAAATCACGCATCTCACCGACCAGAATCACGTCCGGGTCTTCGCGCAGCGCCGCCCGCAGCGCATTGGCATAGCTCTGGGAATCCAGCCCGATCTCCCTCTGGTTTACCATGGCGCACTTATGCTGGTGCAGATACTCGATGGGATCTTCCAGCGTAATGACATGGGCATCCCTGTTGTTATTGATCTTGTCAATGATGGCCGCCAGCGTGGTGGACTTACCGCTTCCCGTAGGACCCGTCACAAGGATCAGTCCGCGTTTACGCTCATAAAGGTTGATCACGGACATCGGCACGCCCAGCTTCTCCGGCGCGGGAACCTGTGTGCCCACCAGACGCAGCGCCAACGCGGCAGAACCTCTCTGCTTATAGACGTTGACACGGTATCTCCCCAGTTCCGGAATCGAGAAGGACATATCATACTCGCCCCGCTCGTCAAAGCGTTCCCGCTGCACATCATTCATAATGGAATAAGCGACCGACAGCGTGTCCTGCGGCATCATCTTCGGATAATCCATAGCTATCAGGTTTCCGTTGACCCGCATCTTTGGCGGTATTCCCACCGTAATATGTACATCCGATGCCCCGGCATCGTTCGCCGTCTGCATAATCTCCTGTATCGTCGGCATTTCCGATTTCCCCCTCTTATCGTATTTTAGCAGTTCCTACGGAACCACAACCTCCAGATATTCCTCTTCTTCCACCTCTATCCCGTTCCTCTTCAGCAAGTCCAGATCCATCACATGACGGTTATCCAATGTCCGCATAATATCCTTGATCTCCAGATCCTCATACAGATCCATGTCCGCCAGATCAATCACGCTGTTATCGCGGAACATCAGGATTACAGGTCTTAGTATGTCCGCCTCATTCGCCGTAAGAACAAGCGCTTTTTCCCCTGTATTCAGCTCCACACTGACACCTGGCACCAGAATATTGACAGACCGGATCAGCGCCTCCACCACTTTGCTGTGGTATACTTTGGGATTATCCAAGAGGAATTTCAACGCTTCCACCTCAGACGCCGGCTCCTCGTCCATTTTCATGGCAGTCATCCTGTCGTAAGTCTCCGCCACCGCCAGCACCCGCGCCCCGTTCACAAGCCGGATCGAGGAAATATCCTCTCCCGTTTTCATGCTTGTCAGCATCTTATACGCCTGGGAACAGATCCGTTTGATGTTAGGTTTCGTGGAAAAGGCTGTTTCCAGAAGGGCGTGTCCTCTCTCTTCCCGGATTTCCATCGTCATATCAATCAGCGTGCCCCCCGCGGCAGCCTCATCCTCAAAGCGCATGATCTTTCCAATATCATGGACGAGCGCGGCCTCCACCGTCTCCATCTGCTCCTCCACCTTCAAATTTATAACATTCGTTATCATTGCGCAGAGAATCGCCACATTCAAAGAATGCTTATATATGTAGTCCTCCTTACTCCGCAAATTCTGCAGGAAATTAATTCTGGCATCCATATGTCCGTAGTTCTTGATTATGTTGGAAGCAATCGTCTGGGTTCTCTGCGCCCGTCCGGTCTCGGCAATCGCATCCAGCTCCTCCCGGATCGAAAACACGCACATGGTCTGGAACCGCTCGAACTCCACGTCCGCCCTCGTCATGGGCGGCACGGGCTCCGCGGGCTCCAGAATAAAAATCCCCAGCAGTCCGAAATTTTTTACGCTGTTGATTCCCTGTACTGTCAGCTTGGAATTTCTCTCATACAGCAAAACGCCGTTTTTATTGTAGATAGGACGCGCCAATCTCATTCCGGTCTTTAAATCCTCGCTCTTTATAAAACGCATTGTCCCATTTCCTCCATTTCCGTCTCTGCCTTCACGTTCGCGCCGTGCCGCGCCCGGCCTCTGCCCCACGCCTTTTTCATGCTATTCCGCAGGATTCATAGCCCTCCCTCAGCTTCTCCAGCGCTCTTTTTTCAATTCTGGACACATAGCTTCTGGAAATGCCAAGCCTGTGGCCGATCTCCCGCTGCGTAATCTCCTGCCCACTCAAAAGACCATACCGCATCAGAATGATCTCCCGCTCTCTGTCCGAGAGTCTGTCGGTAATCAACCCTTTCAGCCTTTGCAGCTTATCCTCCACTTCCATCCTGTCGATCACGTCCACCTGATCCTGTTCGATCACGTCAAGCAGGCTGATCTCGTTGCCCTCCCTGTCCGTACCGATGGGTTCGTACAAAGATACTTCTCTGGAAGTCTTTTTCTTCGCCCGAAGAAGCATCAACAGCTCATTGTCTATACAACGCGACGCATAGGTACTGAGCTTCCCTTTCCCCGCGTCAAAGGAATCTATCGCCTTAATCAATCCGATGGTGCCGATGGATATCAGATCTTCCATGTCCTCGTCCACGTTCTGGTATTTCTTGGCGATATGCGCCACCAGACGTAAATTCCGCTCCACCAGAATCCCTTTGGCCTCCCCGCGCTCTCTTTCGCTTCCTGTTTTAAGCCGCCCCAGATAAACGGCCTCATCCTTCGCAGAAAGTGGCTGGCTGAATGTTTTCAAAAGGAGCCTCCAAAGTCCATTTACTCTATTCTATGACCCGGCGGCTTCCCAAGTGCCTTTCCATCTGTCCCAATTTATATCCACTCAGAACCAGGCAAATTGCACTGGAAAGACGCGACGAATGCTTGCATTCAGAAGCGTATTTTCAGGGCAATTTATTTGGCGAGAGCCAAATACCTCGAAAACACACAGTGTTTTCGAGGCTGGTTCTGAACCAGACAAATCGTTACTATATATTATACAGGCATAACAGGGGAAATTCAATACCGCGTTCCCCTGCCTTGTCACTCAGAGCAAAAATCCCGCGAATACCGCATTGCTCACGTCTATGCCGCGCGGCGTAAGCTTAAGCCGCGGCCCTTCCCGCTCCATCAGGCCCTGTTCCACAAAAGTTCTCATCTGTTTTCCGTAAATCTCATCCGCGTTTTTTCCGAAATACTGCCAAAATTCTTCCAGATCCACCCCCTCCGTCAACCGCAGTCCCAGAAACATAAATTCCTCCATCTGTTCCTGCGGGGTGAGCGGCTGTACCTCGCAGCGTCCCGTGTTCCGCAGGCTTTCCGCAAACATTCTGTTCCACGCTCCTTCCTTTTTCATGCGTATCGCCGGGTTTGTCTCTGCCTCCGCGATACGCACCGCCCGGTCTGCCCCCGTCCCTGTGCCCTGCGCCCCCTGCCGCATCGAAATACGCGCCGCCTCTCTCTGTCCATCGCTCTCCATCTTTTCCACGCAGGCCGCGTATTCCGCATGTTCATCCGGATTCTTCCACCTCACATTCCCCACCATGGATGACGCCCCCAGGCCGAAGCCCACGTAATCGCCCCTGCGCCAGTACACTTTATTGTGGCGGCACTCCCGCCCCTCTGCCGCATAGTTGGATATCTCGTAGCGGTGAAAGCCGGCCTCCCCCAGAAACCGCCCGGTCAGCTCGTACATCTCCCGATCCGTCTCCTCGTCCGGAAATGTATACGCCTTGCGGTTTACATAAAGCGGAGTCCCTTCCTCCAGAATCAGACTGTATGCGGATATATGCTCAGGCAAAAGCGCGACGACCCGCTCCATCGTTTTTCTGTATGAAGCTATGCTCTGACCCGGCAATCCCGCCATCAGGTCAATATTGATGTTGTGGAAGCCTGCCTCCCTAGCCATCGTGTATGTCCTCAGGAAATCGCTATAGCCGTGGATTCTCCCGATGCGTGCCAGCTCCTCATCATCCGTGGACTGCAGACCGATGCTCAGGCGATTAATACCACACGTTATGTAATTTTCCAGCTTCTCCGCAGTCACCGTGCCGGGATTGCACTCTATGGTGATCTCCACGTCCTCCGCCACCGCGAATCCATTCCTGATCTGTTCCAGAATCCGCCCCGTCTCCCGCGTCGGAAGCAAGGACGGTGTGCCCCCGCCAAGAAAGATGGAGATCACTCTGTGATCTCCATAAAATACCGACTGTTCTTTTATTTCTCGCAGCATCAAGTTTACATAATTCTCTATTTGGCCGTCGCATACCGGAGCGGAAAGGAAGTCGCAGTACAGACATTTCCTTACGCAGAACGGTATGTGGATATAGATACTTAAATCTCTCATCCCGCCTCCCATCCGACACTTTCGTTTTATCCGTCCACATCCATTCCTTTTAGTTATCATCCAGCTTCAGCACGCTCATAAAGGCGCTCTGCGGTATCTCCACATTGCCCACCTGACGCATCCGCTTCTTTCCCTCTTTCTGCTTCTCAAGCAGCTTCTTCTTTCGGGTGATATCACCGCCGTAACACTTGGCGAGGACGTCCTTGCGCATCGCCTTCACCGTCTCTCTGGCGATGATCTTGCCGCCCACCGCCGCCTGAATGGGAATCTCGAAGAGGTGTCTCGGAATCTCGTCCTTCAGCTTCTCGCACATCTTCCTGCCGCGCTCGTAGGCGCTGTCCGCATGAACAATAAAGGAGAGCGCGTCCACCTCGTCGTGGTTGATCAGAATATCCAGCTTCACCAGCTTCGACTGCTCGTACCCCTTCAACTCATAGTCAAAAGAAGCGTATCCGCGCGATCTGGATTTCAAAGCGTCGAAAAAGTCATAGATAATTTCATTTAAAGGCAGGTCGT
>ERZ778504.1305-NODE-1305-length-18631-cov-7.144972_pt1 | contig 18631 bp, 24 predicted proteins | sample MGYA00510046_ERZ778504 | MGnify/ENA primary metagenome ERZ778504 (study PRJEB29527, sample SAMN07138964) | mouse gut metagenome | material: feces | host: mouse | place: China:Nanjing | collected 2016-01-25 ...
GTTGATGTTCTTGAGATTAATGATGAAATGAGTGCATCTTTTAAAAATTCCGGCTGGCTGGAGGGACTTAATGATACAGTTATGACGGAGGATATACGCGGGGAATTTCCACAAGGATATATAGAAGATATGATTACTGACAAAAATGGACAGATCGTCGGCGTTCCAGGTTATTCAGGCTATCTGGCCTTTTGGGTTAACCAAGAGATTATGGATGAGGTCGGGATATCTGCAATTGAGACCAAGGAGGATTTCGTGGAATATATGGAGGCGGTTTCTACAGACGGAAGGTATGGTTATGGGGGATCATGGGAAAAAACGTATGCGTTTAACGAGATGGCACAGTTTGTAAACATGTTTGGCGGGGATTACCTTGACTGGTCGAATCCTGCCAACAGGGAGGCTATGGAGTTCTTACATGAAATGGTGGTAAAGGGCTATACATCGCTTGATCAGATCGCGGATAAATATGAACAGATGAATTCGAAATTCAATGATGGAAAATATGGTAGCCTGTTCATGTGGGGACTTGGTACTGATTATGCCAAGGCAGGTATGCTGGGGGATGACAAAATACATATGGCTATGGTACCCCAGTTTTCGGAACAGAAATATATTTTTACGGATTCTTGGAGTTATGTATTGAATACAGCATCAAAAAATAAGGATGCGGCAGTCAAATTTCTACAGTACATGGCAAGTGAAGAAGGAATGAAGGCATCATATGAAGCATTTGATAGGTATCCGGCAAGAAAAGATGTAGCAGAGAAGGTAGTCCCGGATACAGATCCCTCAAAAGCGATTTATTCCAGATACGCCAATGAATGTGTAGTAAAGGGGCGCCCTATGTTGCCACAGACAATGGAATTTATTTCTGCTATGGGGACAATATTCCAATCGTATATAAAGGATGAGATAACAATTGATGATTTCTGCGCCAAAGCACAAGAGTATGTGGAAACCTATAATTAAACTGCGGTTTTGCCCCTTCTCTTGGGAAGGACATAGGTATTCCGAGAGAAGGGCAAGCTGAATTGATGAAAGGAGGCAGTTTGAATGATTCAAAAAAAATCGCTTCAATGGATTGCGTGGGTATTAATTATGCCAGTGTTGGTATTAAGAGGATTTACTACAATATATCCTATTGTAAAAACTGTACTTAACAGCTTTTTTGATATAAGGATATTAAGTGGAGTAAACGAGTTTGCGGGTTTATCCAATTATATCAATATTTTTAAAGATCAAAAAGTAATAACTACATTGAAATTTACCGCAATATTTGTAGTAGTATCCATGCTTTTTCATATAGTGTTTGGAATAGGGCTGGCTTTGATTTTGAATATGAAATTTAAAGGAAGACGCTTTTTACGAACTATCGTTCTGATTCCATGGGCTATGCCGTCTGTTGTAATTGGTATGGCTGGAAAATGGGCTTTTAATAATGACTATGGTTTGATCAATGACTTTATCCGTAGGTTTTTTCCGGACTTTCAACTGAGTTGGCTGATTAATACAGGTTCAGCAAGGGCAGCAGTGATTGCATTGGATTTGTGGAAAGATCTTCCCTTTTTTGCTATATTGGTTCTTTCAGGTCTTCAGTTTATTTCTGGAGACATATATGAGGCAGCCAAAGTAGATGGCGCTGATTGGTTTCAGTCATTCTTTCGCATAACGTTGCCGTTAATTATGAGAAATGTTTTAACGTTGTGTATTCCTTTTACATTGTGGAGATTGACTAGCTTTGATCTTGTTTATTCCATGACATCAGGAGGACCTGGCGAAGATACTTCGCTGATTGCTTACAGAATTACAATGGAAGCCTTTACGAATCTGAATGTAGGATATGCTGCGGCATTGGCAGTACTTCTTTTCCTTGTGATGGGGATATTCTCATGGGTTAATATGCGTTTTATGAGTAAATTTGAAAATTAGGAGGTGTGATGATGGAGATGAGCAGTAATAGAAAATACCAAGTATATAAATGTCTGGCAACAGTGGGAAAGTGGATATTATTTGCAATGGTTGCATTTGTTATTCTGTTTCCTGTCTATTGGATCTTTATATCATCCATTACAGCACCAGGAGAATTGTTTAAAACACCAATTGATTACCTGCCGGACCACCCTACATTAGACAGCTATAAATTCTTGATTGAGAATGTGGGATTATTGGCAAAGGTCGGTAATACAGTTATAATTATAGGAGTTACTCTGTTCGTTGGAACGATTATTTGTGTCATGGGAGCATATGCGTTTGCAAGATTTAGATCCAAAGGCGTGAATCTGGCATTTGGGTTCATCATCGCAACAATGCTAATACCAGAAGTAGTGACAGCCCGGCCGCTGTACGAATTTATGCAGAAGGTAAAATTATTTGATACATATCCAGGACTGATTATTCTTTACATCAGTGCGATTGTTCCTTTTACAGTGTTGATTTTAAAGAATTTTGTCGGAGAGATTCCGGTATCCTTAGAAGAGGCGGCATCAATTGATGGGGCAACTTTTGTACAACGGCTGTTTCTGATTGTGCTTCCATTAATGAAACCTGCAATAGCAACAGTTTGTATTATTAATTTTATTACTTGTCTGAATAATTTCTTTACACCATTATATTATTCTAATGGAATACAAGTGCTCAGTGTGGCGATTGTCCAGCTTCCGTTGCGTGATAATATGTATGGTGTGCCATGGGATCTGGTAAGCGCAATGGGGTGGATTATTTTACTGCCAATCATATTGTTTGTGGCAATATTTGAAAAACAGATTATGGATGGTATTATGGCTGGCGGTGTGAAGGCGTAGTTGGTTTATAATCAAACAAAGCAGAAAGCCTTGTTTGATAGTAAATAGAGAGGAATGATAAATATGAATAATGGATGGATAGGGAGTCTTGGCGCACTTCCTCTTGCCAAACATGGTAAAAGCAGGTCTGTCAATTGTGAAAATCCTTATGGGGAAAAAGGAAAAGGTGGAATGGCTGAAAGTATACTCGGGCCTTCCAGAAAAGGTGCACCATGTATCAAGGGAATTGCTCCGGGAAGTGTTACAACACTGGCGCAGATCGAGGGATCCGGAGTGATTCAGCATATCTGGATGACAGTTACAGATCAGACGGAAAAGGACAAATACGTGTTAAGGGATCTGGTTCTTAGAATGTATTGGGATGACGAAAAAAGGCCTTCTGTAGAAGTGCCTTTGGGAGATTTTTTCTGTTGTGGTTTTGGGAGGGGCTGCATTGTCAATTCCTTGCCTATTGTGGTAAATCCTACCCGGGGAATGAATTGCTACTTCCCAATGCCGTTTAGGACGGGAGCTCGGATAACACTGGAAAATCAGCACGAATGTGAGGTTCCAGCTTTCTTTTATCAAATAGATTATCTGTTGACGGATGACATTGCGGAGGATATTACTTATTTCCATGCACAGTGGAAAAGAGAACGCATCACGCAGAAGCAGATCGATTATACGATTCTGGATCAGGTCAGGGGAAAAGGGCATTATGTGGGAACATATATGGCTTTGACAGCACTGGAACGTTACTGGTGGGGAGAAGGAGAAATTAAGTTTTATGTAGATGGAGATGAGGCGTATCCGACTATATGCGGAACAGGCACAGAAGATTATTTCGGTGGTGCATGGAGTTTTGCAGAACAGCAAGATGGTAAAACAGTAGAACGTACCTATTCTACACCGTTTATGGGATATCCGTACTATTCTGTGCATGATGAAAGCGTACATAATTTTTATCATAATGATGACACACTGCCACAGAGAGGTTTTTACCGCTGGCATATTATGGATCCGATACTCTTTGAAGAGGATATCAGAGTCACGATCCAGCAGATCGGGACTTGTCATAAAGGAAATTTTGAGCGTCAGGACGATGTGGCTTCGGTAGCTTATTGGTATCAGGTTGAGCCGCATAATCCGTTTCATGAATTAATGAAAAAGGAGGACAGGTGGCCTAGATAGATCTGATCATTAATGGAAAGGTGCGGATAAATGAAAAAAAACGGGAGAAAAAGCAGGAAGGTAAGTTGGATTAAAATGCTGGTTTCGGTGACGGTCTTTTTGTTTTGCACGGGTTGTACTGCGGGCGGACGGGGAAAGATACCAGAGACGGAAATGTTGGAAAGTACATGGGAAGATGAGATTACGATCATGCATGTAGATGCAGGGAATGCAAATTTTGAAGATTTTATAGAACAGGCAGAGAAAGAACTGCATATGAAAATCAATGTTTTGGAATATCCTTCAAATGCTGACTCCCGGCATGCGAAAATTTCTTCGTTGTTGGCAGCTGGAGACATTTCTGTTGATGTCTTTGCAGTAAATGATGAAATGATCAACTCTTTCAAATACGAAGGGTATTTGGAACCTTTGGAGGGAGATGTCATGGAACCAGGGACTGCTGCGGTATTTCCGCAAGAGTATCTGCAAGGAACAGTGATGGAAGGGGGACATATTTATTCCGCACCTTATGTACTTGATATTCTAACACTCTGGATTAATGAAGAGTGGGTAAAAGAAGCAGGAATTACAGATGTGAGTTCCAGAGAGGATTTTTATCACTTTTTGTCATATGACTGGGGAGAAGGGCGTTATGCATATGGAGGAGCATGGGAAGAAAAGTATGTTTTTAATGAGTTGGGAGAATTTATCAATATTTATGGAGGAGATTATTATGATTGGGGGAATGAAAAAAACAGACAGGCTGTACAATTTTTAAAGGAATGTATTGATTTAGGATACACATCAAAAGAACAGATGATTGACCAATACGAACAGATGCTACAAAAGTTTATCGATGGAAAGTATGGAATGGTTTTTGCATATAGCAATAGTGTAGATCTTTTTTCTGATGCATATGTTTATGGATCAGATAAGATTCATATGACTGCTCTGCCTGATCTGGGAGAAAATGTGACATATATGAGTACATGGCAGTATGCATTAAATAAAGCTTCCACAAGGAAAGAAGCGGCAAAAAGGTTTATGAGTTATGCGATAAGCAAGGAAGGAAGCAGAATTTATGCAGAATGTATGAACCGTATACCAGCTAGAAGTGATTTATTCGGGGAGAACGATTTGAATATACTTGGATACGAACAATTTCAGGATTATTTGAATACAGTGACACTAAAGGCAAGACCTATACCATCTGATTCGATAAAATATCTGGAAAAAGTAGGGAGGCTTTTTCAACAGTATGCTATTGGAGAATTAGAGATTGATGTGTATTGTTCCAAAATGCAAAATCTTGTGGAACAATATGTGAAGTGATTGGGAAATAAAAGGTGGATAAGTAATATGGATCAATATGATGTAGTTGCATTAGGTGAATTGCTGATTGACTTTACAGAAAATGGGAAGAGTCTGCAGGGTAATATGATAATGGAAGCAAATCCAGGTGGTGCACCCTGTAATGTTTTGTCAATGCTAAGCCGGTTGGGAAAGAAAACAGCCTTTATTGGAAAAATAGGAAATGATATATTTGGCAGTCAATTGGAAAAAGTATTACATGAGGTTGGTATCGATACAAAAGGATTAAAAAGGGATGATACAGTGAATACGACACTGGCATTTGTTCATACAAAAAAAGATGGAGACAGGGAATTTTCATTTTATCGTAATCCTGGAGCTGATATGATGTTGGAAAAGTCCGATTTAGAGGAAGACATACTAAAAAGATGTAAAATATTTCATTTTGGATCACTTTCAATGACACATAAATTATGTAGGGAGGCAACAGAAAAAGCGGTTTCGATTGCTGAGAGTAATGGTGCTGTCATATCTTTCGATCCGAATTTAAGAAGTGTTTTGTGGAATGACATTGAAGAAGCCAGAAGACAGATAAAATATGGGTTGCGGCATTGCAACATCCTAAAGATATCAGATAATGAAATACAATGGCTGACAGGAGAGAGTAATTACGATAGGGCAGTTGAAAAAATACAGGCCAAGTTTAATATTCCAATGATTTTGCTTTCAATGGGAAAATCAGGGAGTCGGGTATATATGGGAGAACTTCGTGTAGAACAGCCAGCATATATTCAAAAAAATACGATAGAGACAACTGGAGCGGGGGATACATTTTGTGCATGTATTTTGTATTTTGTGCTGGAATATGGCTGGAGAAATTACCAAAGAGAGGAACTGGATAGGATACTTGTGTTTGCAAATGCGGCTGCGTCTATTATTACAACAAGAAAGGGTGCATTGAGAGTAATGCCAAGTAAGAGTGAAATAGAAAATTTAATTGCTCAAAATGATATAAAAAGTTATAAATATTAAATTTTGTTTTATAGTATTGGGAGAAAATATCCAAATGTTACGAATTGCCATATGTGATGACAATAGGGCAGACGTAGAACGACTGGAAACTGTGCTTGATGAACTCTGTTGCTATTCCGTTTATTATGACGTGTATTTTGAAGCAAGGGAATTAATAGAATATATAGCCCTACACAGGGTTAATTATCATTTATATATCTTTGACATTGAAATGCCAGACATGACTGGTCTTGAACTGGCAAAGGAAATACGTCAAAGAGGTTCAAAGGCGCTGTTTGTGTTTCTGACAGGCTACTCCCAGTATGTCATGGATGTATTTGATGTATTCACATTTGCTTATATACAAAAACTAATTACGGTAGAAAAATTGGAATCTGTTTTATTGAGAGCAGTGCACTATCTTGAGATGGTAAAACAGGATTTCATCTTTCATTTCCGCAAGAACCAGTTCAGGGTAAGCTATGGTGACATTCTTTATATCGAAAAGAAGGGGCGTCAGGCGGTCATCCACACAATTCAGGAAAACTTCAAGGCAAACATGACAGTCAGCGAGATATGGGAACAGCTTGACAGCAGGGTATTTGTACATATCCATATGTCCTATATTGTTAACATGGAACACCTGCGTTCCATAGAAGGGGATGATGCAGTCATGGACAATGGAGAGCGGCTGCTGGTCGCCCGTGCCCATATGCAGGAGCTCAAGCAAAAACATATGGAATTTGTGAGGAGGATGGTATGACAGTGGAATATCTTGTCCGGTTCTGTATCAGCCTGTTTGATCTCGGCGTATTCTGGCATTATATGCTCACCTTCCGAAAAAGAAAATACGTTCCGGAACCAGCCTGCGCATGTACGCTTATCCTGCTTGCGGCGGTATGGGCACAATTTGATGTGGAGAAAAATCCTTATTTCAACCTGATGGTTTTAGTCGCAGTCCTGACACTCGTGACACTGTTTTTTGAAGGGACAGCATGATCAAGGGCTGCGAGTGTTGCGATGTTTACAGGTACGGGAATTGTTCTGGAGCCTGTCGGGATGCTCTTGCTGTACGCACTTCATTATAAAGCCGAGAAAAGCTCCCTGTATTTACACTATCCTGTCATGGCGCTTTGTGCATTTATCAGGGGAAATATCATTTTTCTGCTATGCAGGCTCATGCGCCGGAAAGAACTAAATCTTTTGAAACTTCCAAAAGAAATTGTGGCTGTGCTCGTGCTGGTATTTGCCGCCTCCGTCGTGAACTGCTGTTTTGTCACAATCCTGTCCATGGAGACAGACAGTGTAAAAAGCAAATTCATGTGTATCAGCATAATCGGCTCTATTGTACTGACATACTACTTTATGCTTTACATGATAGAAAGAATCAGCTTTCTTGTCAAAAAACAGCAGGAAGATGAAGTTTATATGGAAGAGATGCGCTATAAGGAAATCTATTATGCCGAAGCGGAGAAACGCAATATGTATGTACACAAAATAAAACATAACCTCGAAAACAGACTGCTGGGATTATACCACCTGGTTGAAGCAGGGGATACAGGAACGCTGCTGGAGCAGATTTCGGCATTTGGCAGGGAGATTGGACAGATTGACACAGACTGTTATTCAGTAAATCCTTCGGTGGATACCGTACTCCGTTTTAAACTGGGCACGGCAAAATCAGAAGGGATAAAGGTAGATACACAGATTCATATTCCTCAAAAGATGCAGATTGAGTACGGTGATATCGGTGTGCTGTATGGGAATCTGCTTGACAATGCCATTGAAGCCTGCCGGAAAGTGCCGGAGGCAGAACGGTTTATCAGTGTTGAAAACAAGTATATGTCAGGACGGCTTCTGCTTGTGATCACAAACAGCAAGGAAAACGGAAAAAACAAACATCTTAAAACCACGAAGAAAGATACATATACCCATGGATATGGAATCGCAAGTGTCCGCAGGGTTGTGGAGAAATACAACGGAACAGTCCAGTTTACGGATAACGGGACAGCTTTCGAGGTATCGCTGATGATGTATGGAATTGATGCGGCAAGGAATGAAAAGGGTGATGCGCTACAATAACGGGGTAGACACAGTAAAGCAGCTATTCGTTGTTCCTGAATTTGTAAGCCTGTCACCAGAAAGCAGTATGCGCGGTTAGAATCTATTTGGTTATACTCAAAAACGATTAAATTTTCCTTTCTACACAACACATATTGTCCGCTTATGCAAGATGGATTGTGTAGAAATTGGAAAATATTAACGTTTTTCAGTATAACATCGGGGAGCGGCAGGATTAGTGTCTCTTTGCCCGGAGTGGAGTAGTGTATTGTTATATTTCAATTTATCGGAAATCAGATATACAGTTAAAATTTTGTATTATATCAGAGTGCGTAAAAGACAAATAACTGTGTATTCAGAATCAAAGAAGGAGGTCAGAAGATAAAATTTGGATTGCAAAAATAAGAAAAAATGTTTGCTTTTTGGGATTTGAATTAAGAAAAACAACGTAAAAATACAAAGTTTTACACTTAACCGACAATCTGTTACACTTTGAAAAATTTCATGATTTATGTGTTATACTGTGGAATGCATGGATAACACTTTGAAATGAGTCCATGACAATGTGGAACTGTAGAAAATGAATATGGCTGATATTCATAAAAATACCCTGCAGTTACCCAAAATAAAAAGGAGAAGAAATATCATGAAAAATTTGAATGTAGCAGTGAATAAGGAAGTGGACAGGCTGGGGGACATGGCACTGAAAGGTGTCGCGTCGGCAGCGCTGAGGGTAACAACATTGAATGTACGCACATGCTGCTGGTTTGTGCTTGGACAGGACAAACTGCCTGACGGTGCAGAAAAACTGCGCAGGAACTAAGGAGGCGGCAGTATGAAGGTGACAGCGGCAGTGGCAGAAAAAATTACCGTAATCCTTGCCGGCAGGGGCATTATACCGGAAGAAGATGCCGGGCTGTACAGATACGGGATAGAGAACGGCATGGCAGTTGCAGGAAACCTTCTGGCGTCCCTCCTGTTCGGACTGGTAACAGGAAGGCTGGGAAATATCCTGGTCTTTCTGTTCTTTTACGGGTCGCTCAGAAGTTTCAGCGGGGGCATGCACTGCAAAAGCAGGACAGGCTGTTTTACTGCGTCTATCCTGGTCTTATTTATTCCGGCATATCTGTGCGACTGGGCAGCAGGGCTTCCCCTTTCGGCAGTCATCACCGGAGGCCTTGCTGCGATGGTGGTGATACTGGCATTAAGCCCGGTGGAAAGTGCCAACAAGCCGCTCGATGATGAAGATTTTGCTTATTACAGGCGGATAAGCCGCTGCATTGCAGGATGGCAGGCGTGCACCCTTGTGACACTGTACTGCCTTGACAGGCTGGACTATTTTTATGCAGGATACAGCAGCCTCATACTGGTGGCAGTTTTCCTGATTGCGGGTAAGATTCCAGCAAAGTATTACACTTAACCGACAAAGTGTTACACTTTGCTTGATTTCCAGTTTTTTTCTGTTATACTGTGCAGGGCGTGGTTAAAGATGTAATCTGTCAAACAAAGTAAAAAAAGTTACTTTGTATCAAAAAAAATCGAAAAATGAAAAACGTCCATTTTACAAAGGTTCGAACGACTTCCTTGAAAACTAAATTATCAGACAATTTCACATAAAACAAAAAAAGTTACTTTGTAATCAGTTTCAAAGTAACTTTTTTGTTTTATATAAAGTGTTAAAATTGTTAAAAATTAAGGATTTTTTTGGATTTGAAAATATTACAAAGTAACTTTGCAAAGTTTCTATATTATTATATTTCAAGTTCATCATTATACAATCTAACAAAATCATAGAGGAATGTTGAGAAATCTCCAAAGGCATCATCAAGTAATTTATTAATTACGTCCTCATCTGTCAAAGTATAAGATCTGTTTTGCAATACCCGTAAATGGTTTTCACAAGTATAGATACCCTTTAAAATTTTGCATAATACCTCTAACTTTTCTTGGTATATGGTTTCATTTTGAGAATCCTCACGTTGAAATAATAATACTATATATTGTAATATTTCTACTTTTAATTGACTCTCTTCTAAAGATGATACTTCACATAGTGAATTGTCCATATCTGTAAATACTGCATTTACTTTAGGATTATCTATAGGAACGCTTGGAAACATTTCTCCCACGCCATATTCTAACCATTCTTCAGTCGTCCCATAATTTATGGCAATTAATTTGATAATTGCAGGTGATGGCATGTCTTTGTTATTTTCTATATTAGAAATATGGCCATATGAAATACCAATTTTCTTTCCGAAATCAGACTGATTTAATTTTAATTCTTTTCTTAATATTCGTATTCTTTCACCGACTGTTTGCATAATACACCTCAAATTATTTAGAAAATCTAATAAAAATATGTTGACATTTTAGGAAACCTAAATTATGATTATATATGTAACTCATACTATATAATTATACAAATAAACACCTAATAATTCAAGAGGAGGCGAAAAAGGTGCCGATATTTATTGAAGAAAAGTCAGAGGTTGGGAAGGTCATTTTAAACAGGCTGAAAGAACTGGACAGAACCCAGTCATGGCTTGCCCGGAAAACCGGAGTTACAGCCATGCATATCAATAAGATATGCAATGGCGACTATTCAAACCCGGGAGTAATGTTTTTTATCAAGGCATCTGATGTTCTGGAAATCCCCATTCCACAACTTATGGATGCAATTAAAAAGGACAAAAACATCTTATGACAGGTGTGTGGATTTCAACCAATGACTGTGCTAGCTGTTTGGGAATCACGGAACATGGTGTAAGGAAAAAACTAAAAGATGATTCTGCCATTATATACAGATATACATGCGGTGGCGGACGTGGAAAAGGAAACAGAAAAATAGAAATACTGCTATCTTCACTGCCGATCGAAGCACAGGCAAAATACAAGGGACTCAACAGGAACCTTGAAACTTTAGAGTTCGAGGCATCCGACTGTACGGGGAAACAGAAGGCGGATGCAAACACCAAAGCCCACATAGTTGATCTGTACCAGAAAAGCGGGATGCGCCTGCTGGATTTTCTGGAGTGGTACAACGGAAAAAACGGGACTTCCATTAAACAGGGGCAGTTCTATTCATGGATACGTAAAATTAACAGCGGCGGCACTGCTGCCGTCATTGACAGACGTGGAGGACATAACAGGGGCGAATGCTCCATACCACAGGATGCATGGGATTATTTCTATTCAATGTATATGTCACAGCAGAAAAGGGGAATACAGCTCTGCTATGACTATACTAAGAAGCAGTTCCCGGATATCCCGAGTACGTCAACCTTCCGGCGCAGGGTAAAGAAGATACACCCTTATGCGGAAACATATTACAGGGAAGGCCCCAACGCCCTGCGTGATGCGCTTCCCTACATGGAAAGGGACAGGACGGATATCAGTTCAAATGACATATGGTTCAGCGACCACCACAGGCTTGACATATTCAGCGCGGAGAAAGGAAAGGTATGCCGCCTCTGGCTGACAGTGTTCTTTGATGCGCGGTCAGGAAAGATCATTTCCCATAAATGCCGCAATGCGTCACCCAATGCCGTCGTGATCAAGGAGTGCTTCAAAAATGGCGTAAAGACTTACGGAGTCCCGAAGGAGATATATTTTGACAACGGTGCCGATTACAGGTCAAGGGCATTTTCCAATGATTACCCGCTGTCGCTTGTCAGGCAGCTCGGTGTGAATACCATATATGCCACGCCATACCACGGGCAGGCGAAACCGGTGGAGAGGTTTTTCAGGACACTGGAAGAACGGTTTGGAAAGATGTTCCCGACATACACGGGAAAGGATGCAAAACAGCGCCCCGAACAGATGCGGACATCTGACAAAAATATTCTAAAGTATGCCGTTGAGGCGGACGAGCTTGCCACGCATCTTGACAGTTTCATAGCAGAGTATAACGATACCCCGAGCAGGGCGGAGGGACTGGATGGGAAAAGCCCCAACCAGACATATTACGAAAACCTTCTCGAGAAAAAAGAAGTGGCAGATTTCGGGGCGCTCAAAATGCTGTGCGGGACATTCGAGGAACGGACAGTACAGCGTAACGGCGTCCAGGTGATGCAGCGTTATTATGAAGCCGAAGGACTGCTTCCATATTATAAGAAGAAAGTCATCGTGAATTATGACCATGACAACATTGACGAACTCAATATCTTTGACATGGACATGCGTTTCATATGTACGGCCAGTGCAAGGATAAAGACGCCGTTCAGGAACACTACCGAGGAAGATTATAAAAAGGCACAGAAAGAGAGAAAACGCATCAAGAAACTTGTGGAGGAGGCAAAACCGGTACATGACCTTGACACGATACAGCTGATCGCACGCAGCCAGCTTGAAGAACTGCAGGAATTGCAGACTGATAAAAATGTCAGGACTACTACGCAGATACTTCCCGCATTCGGCAATGCAAACGAAAATCAGCAGGTCATGGAACAAAATGAGGAAAGGAGTGATAAGGTTACACAGACACTCAGAAAGAGATATCAGGAAGAACTAAAAAGAAGAATGGGAGGTTAGGATGTACAAACAGTTAATCGACAGGGTAAATTCTTTTATGGAACTGTCTGGAAAGTCTCAGGCACAGGTTGCAAAAGAAACCACATTATCTGGTACAGTACTTTCACAATTTTTAAACGGGGTTTATCCGGGCAATAACGAGGAGGTTGCAAACATACTGACAAAATACCTTGAAATTGTCAAAAAACGGAATTTCAACATCAGCCACGTGCAGTTTAATGAAAAGCTTGGGAACACACAGACAGTAATGTTTGCATGTGAATATGCCCATATGAGGAATGACATCGCCCTGGTGTGCGGTGATGCAGGGGCAGGGAAAACAGCAGCACTTGAACTTTACAGGAACAGGTCTGTAGGTGTAGTGATGGTGACTGCCAACGCCTGTACTACCTCCGCCACTGCTGTTTTAAAACTGATATACCAGTCAGTCAAAAGGACAGTGCCGGGGCGCAGGGATCTGATCATGACAGAACTGGTGGAATATTTCCAGGACAGCAACCGGCTGATAATCATTGACGAGGCAGACAACCTCACGCTTGCGGCACTGCAGGCAGTAAGGAACCTTAATGACCGCGCAAAAGTTGGAATTGTGCTTTCTGGAAATGACAAGATTTACAACCAGATGCTTGTGGGTTCCAGAAGTTCGGAGTTCCAGCAGCTCAGGACAAGGATAATCGTGCGGCGGAAAGTTGAAAACAGGTATTCACTGCAGGAGTTCCGGGATATATTCCCCGGAATACATGATGACTGTCTTTCCTTCCTGATAAAGCTTGCGCAGTCCGAAAGCCTGAGGACGGCGATCAAGATTCTGGAAATCGCGTTTGATTACACCGGGACGCAGGACATGACAGTGGAATCGCTTAAGGCAGTGAAGCTGGAACTTGCACAGGGGCTGTATTGATATGAATGCAGATTACAGTATAAAAAGGAAAGAAGCCTGTAAGGAATAGCACAGACTTCTCTACCCGGATGATAGAATCACCCCTAGACAAGTTGATTCTATCATCTGGCGGAGCCTTTTACAAGCGATAATTTTTCGGTTTTTTGTGAAATTTTTCGGTTTAGTGCTACACACCCCGTAAAATCAATTCTAAGCAATTGTCCACAAAACGAAAGTTAAAGCAAATTGAACGAAGTTAAACGGGTTTTAAACATACCCTGTGAACAGGTTACGGGGAAACTTGAATAATAATTCTTTTTGCAAAAATGGAGGAAATGATAATGAATACACAGACAAAGAAGGTAAGAAAAGAAGCAGATACCATACAGGCCTGTATGATGGAAATACTATTTAAACAGTGTGATGATGCTTCTGAAATAATACAGCAGCTTATAAATGCTGAGATTAATGATGACTATCATGACATTCTTTCAATTCTGGATTCATCAAAGGAATGGAAGCAGATAGCCAGACAGTGCAACGACAATATACGGCGCCTGATGGACTTTCTGCATGAAATTAAAAATGACGGACTTGCCGGCATATTGGATGACATTGGTAATGATAAAGACTATTTACGGGTTCTTTATGGCAATGCATGTTATATTGCGGGTTTAAAAAAGGGAATCCAGCTTATGCGTTTTTCTGACGGGACAGCTACGGTAAATGATCTGGTTTTGTGATATCAGGCATTTCATTCTGTATAATTGGGCGAAAAACATTTACCTTTTACCAAATGGAGTTACACAGGTTTTTCACATGGCTTTATATAATGGCTGATACAAACAGGTTTTACGAATTATTTCAATGTCAATTGGAGGTGTTATTACAATGACCAGGAACGAATTAATAGACCATATGGTCATGGAACTTATGGAGGAAGACTGTATTGATGTCGGAAATTTCCATGATGCGGGAGACGCGCTGGCTGCTGTAAGCTGTATCATACGGCAGTCATTACAGGATTACATGATAATACAGGGAACGGTTTTAGAAAGTGAATAGGTGGAACATATGAAAACACTGGGAGAAAGAATCAAGATTTTACGTAAAAGCTACAAACTAAGCCAGGCACGCTTTGCGGAGCCGCTGGGGATATCCTATGGATATATTTCAAATATTGAAAACAATAAGGAAATTCCATCCGATATGATTATCAGGTCAATAACAGTGCATTACAATACCACGGAAGAATGGATCCGATCAGGGCGGGGAAACATGCTGGCCGCGGCACTACCGATGCAGGGCGTGGCAAAAGAACAGGAAAGTGAGGAGAAGGATATGCAGGATGAAAATTTGGAGATTGGTCTGAATGAGGACGAACTGTTTGAAATGCTGGGACAGCACATTTTTTCGCGCAATATAAATGTCAACGGCAAAAAAGCAGATGACCTGATGGCTTCGGCTGTACAATATATGGAAAAAACCAAACTTGACCAAAAGATCATATTCGAATTAGATGATATCATAAGGGACACAGCCACAGCCGCGGGGGATCATGGCTTTAACATGGGATTTAGGGAAGGCGTCCGGCTGTTCCGCATCCTGATGAAGCTGTAGGCTTCACATGACAGCAGTTTTCTGTAGGGGCAGCATATGGATAATATTTTCAAAAAGGGTTTTGATTATTCCCTCATCACAGACGGGAGCCTGCCGGAACCATACAGGGAGTACATAAAGATTATGGGGCTTGAAAACTTCCTGAAGCTTATCCAGCAGTTCGGGGGAAAAACCATATATATCCCAAAGGATGGATATATTGAACGCATAGTGCTGACGGAAACGTTAAAAAAGGAACATGCCGCGGGGAAAAGCATACAGCAGCTCTCAGAACAGTACGGCCTCAGCAGGTCAACAGTCTATTCAATGATCGGAAAATAAAGGGAACCTGTAATCCTGGTTTATGCCAGGCTTACAGGTTCCCTTTATGTGGATACTTAATCCAGAATTCGATTTATATGTCATACAAGGTTCCGTGTCAGAAAATTACAGAAACTTGGACACAGATGTTCATATATATCATGTTACTATTAGATTGTAGTTACTACATACAATTTTTATAAGGAGGGTGTTTACATGCCATTTATTGAAAAAAATAATGACCAGTTTCTTGCCAACATTCAGGAGAAAATCACGCGTATCAAGAACGAAAATGACTTACTCTACAATACACTGAGGGATGCGGGTTTTGACGTTTTCAAACCGGGAGACCTGCAGATGATCGATTACACTGTAATCAAGGATGAAGCAACTGCGGCCTACATGACCGGGAATTATGAAGGACAGCTTTTAATGTATAACAAATACCTGAAGGATATTACGGACAATACAAAAACCGGACGCAACATTTCATCCTCTGGCAGCATTGCCCGGGCAAATTCACTGGGGACGCCAGGCAGTCAAAACCTCAATGAGCAGATTAATAGAATCATGGGACTGTAATTAAAATATGGGAGGTACAGAAATGACACTTGAAGAACTGGATCAGCGATCGAAAGAACAGTTACAGACGCTTTACGCTTCGGAGTACAATGTAAACAGGCGCAGGGCCGAGACAGCATACCACGATATATGTAACGAAATCAACGGGAAAAAGCAGATAATTGATGACTGCATAAAAAACCTGGATTATGACAACGCCGTGTGCCACGAGGAGAATCTTGCAAAACTTGAAGCCAGACAGAAAACCATGAAGAGAGTCCTCGATAATTTTTCGTCGGAACCAGTATACCATCACGAAGATATTATAAAAATTTGTGATGTAATTGATTCTGAAAAGAAAAAATATATCCAGGAGCAAAGCCAAAAGCTATATCATCAGATTGAAAATGTATTAGTATCCATAGAGGATATTGAGGCGATGAGACTGGAATACGAGAATATGACTACGGAATATTACAAAAATTCGCCCCGGTATGAAGGTACATTTTCAAATCCATATCGGATAGGGAGCGGAAATTACACATATGTAAAAGAACATATTGAAAATGCACTGCAGAGTCTTAAACCTTATTTAAACTAGGTTTAAAAGGCCTGTAAAGTAATTTTAATATGGGTTTGCAACTCGATTTTTTCCAAAGCCCAAATTACATTTATTAATGAAAGGAAGTGCAGACAGATGGACAAGAACACACTAACCCAGCTAATAAATGAACTTACAGAAGACGATCTCACAGAATCTCAAAAATATATCGCTAATGAAATAGGCATGGAAAATTTTATTAACATTTCTCTCAAAACTGGAGGCGGAATATATTGCTTCCCCAACTGCAAGAACTTATTCATGCAAGTAATCAAGCGTCATGTGAGGGAAGAATTTGACGGTTCAAACTATAAGGAACTGGCCGCAAAATACGAAATATCATATTCCACAGTATACAGTGTTGTTAAGGAAAAAATATCCAGACGGTAGAAAGCCCCTGACAGACAATAAAAACCTCTTGTAATCCATACAGATTGTGAGAGGTTTTTTACTTTTCACTTTTTTCCGCCTTTTTCCGCTTTTTTTCACTTTTTTTATTTTTACATGATAAAAATGTCATTTTTGCGCGACGGCTTACAAAAGAACTTTAACCATGTCCCGGACAGAACAAAAGGCAGAAAGGGCAGTCAATGGAGAACAGGGAGAATTTGTACAGAATGATAGCCGGAAATATCAGAAAGGAACGTGAAAGGCTCCATATCACACAGGCGGAGCTTGCGGAGAAAGCTGACATCTCTGTGGATACAGTCAAGGGCATAGAACACGGCAGGAGGTCAATGAGCCTCGATACATACCTCGGCATTGTGCAGGCGCTGGAAACCACCCCGGCGGCACTGATGAGCCGGGAGCAGCCGGAAAAATTCATAGAGCGTTTTAGTTTTATGGTTGGGCAGAGGAGTAAAGGTGAAGTAGAGTTTGTACTGCATATGGTGGAGCAGCTTTTAAAAGGGCAGGACTGCTATCTGAATGAATAGCAGCCCTGCCCTTTTTGCGTGCTGTCACAATTCAGATTTGCAAAAGGTGTACAATATTCACCCTGAATTAGCTGGTTCAGTCACTCTTCAAAAGCACACGTTTGTCGTAAAATGGGAAAAGCTTAAGCAAATAAACAGACGTCGGAAAAGAGTGCAGAATGCAGTATTATGATAAGAAGGCTGTAGGTAACAGGCTGAAGGAGATGAGAAAGAGAAAAGGACTAACACAAGCTGAATTTGCAGCGCGCCTGGATTATTCCAGTGAACGCCAGCTGCAGAGGATTGAGAATGGGGAAACTTCGTGTTCAGTGGACAAACTGATGGAGATCGCACAGATTCTGGAAGTTACTACGGATTATCTTTTGTTTGGGACGATTGGAGTATGGGAGGATAGGTTTCAGAAGTGTCTTGCAGGTAAGACGGAAAAACAGATAGAATATCTGTACAGACTATTGGAAACAGCCGGAGAAAATATGGGATTATTGTGCTGATAGATATGGGTGTTAGTTAAAAAGCGTGTTGATGCAGTATTTTGATATAGTCTAAATATTGTGATTAGCACGGGTATTGACGAACACCTGTATTTATTTTTAGAAGAATGTAAAACGATTGTTTTGTAAATTTAACTTTTGCTCTGTGTTTGTTTTCTGATTTTTGTTTGGACAATTCATATGTACGAAAATTAATTGTTTATGAATTGATAATACGGTTTTGGACAATTCTGTCCCTTGTTGGATAATCTAAAAAGTGATAAAATAATACAAAATATCTATGTGAAAACGACAAGAGAAGTAAGGACATAATATATTTTGATAGAAGTCGGGTATGACAATAGTGAAAAAATGATTGATAATCGCTGATTATC